>Ga0209723_1005048_pt1 | contig 14014 bp, 13 predicted proteins | sample BiotimSIPDNA_2_FD_185750 | JGI IMG/M metagenome (GOLD analysis project Ga0209723, IMG submission 185750) | Anaerobic biogas reactor microbial communites from Washington, USA - Biogas_R2 time_0 SIP DNA (SPAdes) (version 2) | ecosystem: Engineered > Bioreactor > Anaerobic > Unclassified | place... | reverse complement strand
GGAAAAATCACAATCGATAACATTTCGTTGGTTGATAACCTTTACGGGGCCCCCAAGCATTTCTGATGACAGAAGCTGACTCCCAAAGGGGCCAGTTTTAATTGCGTCTGATCGGTTTTTTAAACAGAGTTTTAGGGGTACTTCTTTCCAATGCTTTGGAACTGTATCCAGCCACGGAATTTTTGAATCTTTCATCTTTACTTCTGGATCGAGTCCCTTTGTGACTACGTGGGTGATAAGGGCGCTGTGTTTTTCCTGGAGAAGTTCTATCTGGCGCTGTTTCTTTTCGATGAGGATATTGATATAACAAACCTTTTCCTCTAGAAATGTTGTTATTGCTTGTTGCTCGGTGGCTGGAGGGGCAAGAATGCTTGAACAGGATATCTCATTTTTCCCTAAAGCAAACCGCGTAATGCCTTTAGCTTTCACAGAAAAAATTGCCTTGGCGTTCTCTGACTGTAGATAGCGAAAGAGGAAATCTCCTGATAAAAACTTACCCTTTGGACGGAGAACGGCTAAATGGTATCCACAGACTAGATTAGGGGATATCCCAACAACATAAGTAGGTACTCCGATGTCGTTGGGAGACTCCGAATCTTTTGTTATTATGACATCCCCGGGTTTTAAAGAGAGGCGGCGTATCTGCTCATTAGAAGCAGTAGCAGGCATGAAGTCTATTTCAGGATGGATTCTCTCATTATTGTAAACATCAAGATAATTACACAGAAGAACCTTTTGTTCTCCTTTAACAGAGTGTTTATCGATGTTGCTTAGAGACAAGTCAACAACATTTTTTAACCTAAGAGAATCCCAATGATTTGGGATCTCTCCCAACCACTCCACCCCAGAATCCTTGTAAGCAGGATATGGCTTGTATGTCATTGTCCGCTGCCTCTGTTTGAGGCTTTTAATGCGGACAGCATTTTCGCAATCTCGTTCTCAACCTTTTCAAGATCCGCTTCTATCTCTTCCAGCGGTCTGGGAGGCTGGTATTTATAGAAATACCTGTTGAAGTTGATCTCGTAGCCTATCTTCTCCTTACTTTCATCTATCCAGGCATCCGGTATCCATGGGAGCACTTCGCGTTCGAAGTATTCCCTGACGTCTTCCTTCAGCGGAACGTCCTCTGTGTCTCTCAGGTCGGTGTCCGGCAGGGGGTTCCCCTTTGTGTCCAGAGCAACCTCTCCGTCTTCGGCATATTCAAACACCAGGGAGAGCAGTTCCCTTTCATCCCTTTTGGTGAGCTTTACCCCCAGATCTTTCCGGCATTTATTCAAGGCATGGAGAAAATTTACGTATGAGATCTGCTTTCCTCTCAAGCGGAGCCCTTCAAGCTGCTTCGCGACGACCTCTGTCAGTGGACAATCCTGTGCAACGCGGAGCAGATCAGAGGCTTCGTTTGGCTTTTCTGCAAGAAAACCCCTGAAAATGCTGGAAAGAAGGAACAGAAGAGGAGATGATTCTTCAGGAAGAAGGCGGAGGATTTCGACTATCTTCTCTGTTGGCGACATCTTCCGTTTCATGGGGCGCTCAACGGTGATCCTACGGTATCCGAAGTCCTCGTTATCGAAGATACGGACATGCTCTCCTTCCCTGAAGTCTCCGTAGAGCCTTACGATCTCTGCCCGCTGATCCTCGCATATCTCATGCCGCTTGTTCCCCAGACTCTTCCGCATTTTCTTGAAGAAGGAGCGGCCGTCCACCACCTGGACCTTGCCGACGCGCTCCGGAGCCTTGCGGTTGGTAATGATCCAAAGATATGTGGAGATGCCGGTGTTGTAAAAGAGCTGGTCCGGCAGAGCCACTATTGCCTCGAGCCAATCGTTCTCTATTATCCAGCGCCTTATCTCGCTGGCTCCCTCACCGGCTGCCCCGGTAAAGAGGGGAGAGCCGTTGAATACGATGGCCAGCCTGGTCCCAACTTTGTGGGATGGCTTCATCTTGCTTATCATGTGCTGCAAGAAGAGCAGGGAGCCGTCGTTGATCCGGGGCAGGCCGGCACCGAAACGGCCGTCGAAGCCCTTTGTCCCGTATTCGTTCTGTATGAAGGCCTCCTGCGGTTTCCATTCCACTCCGAAAGGGGGATTGGCCAGCATGTAGTCGAAACGGTGGGCCGGGAAATGGTCATTGGTAAAAGTGTCTCCGAAAGCGATGTGGCTTATGTCCTGCCCCTTGATCATCATGTCGGAACCGCAGATGGCATAGGACTGGGGATTGTAGTCCTGTCCAAAGATCTCCAGGGATGCATCGCGGTTCAGATCCCTTATATATTCCTGGGACACCGAGAGCATTCCTCCGGTGCCACAGGCGGGGTCGTAAAGGGTTCTGATAACCCCGGGTCTGCTCAACACTTCGTCGTCGGGGAGGAATAGGAGATCCACCATAAGGCGGATCACTTCGCGGGGGGTGAAGTGGTCTCCGGCCTCTTCGTTTGAAGCCTCGTTGAAGCGACGGATCAGTTCCTCGAATATATCCCATCTCCAGGTTGGAGACCTTGTCTGGATGGATGTCTATTTCAGAAAATTTCTGGACAAGGAGGAAAAGCCTGTCTGCCTTGTCGAGTTTGCCAATATGCTCCTCGAAGCCGAAGCTTTCGATAATGTCCCTGGCCCTTGAGGAGAACCCCTTGATGTATGCGACCAGGTTGGCGGCGATGTTGCTGGGGTCGCCCTTGAGCTTTTCGAAGGTAAAGAGGCTTGTGTTGTAAAAGGGGAGCCCAGAGGCACGGGTCAGAAAAGGCTCCAGATCCTTGATAGGGCCTCCTTCCAGTTTTTTGGCCTCGGCCAGGACCTTTTCCTTGGTCGGAGCCAGGGCGCAGTCCAGCCTGCGGAGAACGGTCATGGGCAGAACAACGTCCTTGTACTGGTTGGGGCGGTAGGGTCCCCTGAGCAGATTCGCAACGGAAAAGATAAAGCCGACCTTTTCGCCGAAGTTGTTCATTATTTCGCCTCCAAAAATAACTGAACATTAAACACAATAAAGACAGTTTATCAAAATATCTGCGCCATAATGTCGGTTTCGGCGAATTCGGCCACCGGTCCCGGTTCAACTCGGCCAGCGGCACGGTGAATTCGGCCACCTCTGTTTAGGTGAACAGCGTCGAGCTTGATACAGTTTAGATCAAGGCTATTTCAATGACAATTTCCCTTTTCTCTACCCCCTTCCTCTTTACTCTTTGTTTTTTCCTGCTTCTCTGTCGGGATCGGTTCGGATTCCTTCTTGCCCTTGCGCATTGAATCTCCTCTGAGGTCTATCTTGAAGGTGTTGTGGAACAACCTGTCGCATATGGCGTCGGCGAGGGTCGGGTCACCGATATTCGGATGCCAGTCATTTATGGGGCATTGGCTGGTTATTATTGTGGATCCTGTCTGGTAACGATCCTCGACTATTTCCAATAGATCACGGCGTTCAAGCTCCCCGAGAGGGTTGAGCAGGAAGTCGTCAATAATGAGCAGGTGTACTTTCGCCAGCCTGGAGAGGGTTTTCATGTGTGAACCGTCTCCCCGGCTTTGCTGAAGACCTTCAAAGAGTCGGGGTGCCCGCATATAAAGAACCGTATAACCGTTCCTGGCTGCGAAGTTGCCCAGTGCGCAGGCGAGATAGGATTTGCCTATACCCGTCGGGCCTGTGAGGAGCACATTGCGGTGTGCATCAATCCAGCGAGTGCTGGAAAGCTCCAGCATCACCTGTCTGTTCAAACCGCGTGGATGACGAAAATCGATGTCCTCCAGAGATGCGTCCTGGCGGAGTCTGGCATTCCTGAGCAGACGTTTGAGCCGCTGGTTGTCGCGGTAAAGCTTCTCGTCCTGAGCCAGAAGTCCAACAAACTCAGCGTGGGAGAGTTCCGCGTGAGCGGGTGTGTTGAGCCGTTCTTCAAGGCCTCTTGCCATGCCCAGGAGTTTCATTGCGTTGAGAGTTGCTATGGTTTGTTCGTCAAGCATGATCTTCCTCCTGTTTGAAATTCGTGTAGTACTCCTTGCCCCTGATGTTGCCGTGCATCGGTAGGCTCGCCTGGGTGAGATCTTCTTCCTCTACAGTCTGGAGATCGAGACCTGCCGACAGGATGGCCCTTACTGACTTGTAGGAACAGGTGTTGTATTTGAGAGCTCTCTGTGCCGCCGCTTCAAGCCTCTCTGGTTCGTAATGCCTGCCCAGTCGCATTATCCCCAGGCAGGCGCGATACCCCTGCTCAGGATACGTGCGTGAGGCCATGATCTTTTCCACAAGCTCCGCAGTGGCGGATCCGGTCCTGGATGCCCACTGGATGAAGCGGGATGGACTCCATTCGGCATATTTGCGGTGCTCCGGGGGCATATGTTCCTTGAGCGTCGTATGAGCTCCTCTGACATGAGACCTTGCGTGTGCGACCACGCGTTCCCCCTTGCGGAGTACTTCAACGGTGGAGGCGGTCAGCCTTACGTCAAGTTTTTCTCTCAGAAGATGGAAGGGTATGCTGTAATAATGATGATCGACCTCTATGTGGTAGTCGATGTTGACCTTTGCCTTGAGCCATTCGGCGTATTCATAGGGACGTTCTGGCAGGGGCTGAGCGTTGGGCATGTCTATGGTTTCAAACAACTCCCTGCGCGACTTGCTCAAACGGCGCAGGAGACGGGAGTTGAGGCTTTCCAGAAGCTCCCGGATGGCCATATTCAGCTCCTCCAGACTGTAGAAGGTCCGGTGGCGCAATACAGCCAGTATCCACCTCTGGGCTATAAGTGCTCCCACCTCGACTTTGGCCTTGTCTCTGGGGTGACCTGGCCGAGCCGGCAAGATGGCGCAGCCGTAATGCTCGGCCATCTCTGCATAGGTGAGATTTGGCTCCGGTTCATAAAAACACGGATCCTTTACCCCGCTCTTGAGATTGTCCGGCACAAGCAGCCTGGGTGCGCATCCGAAATAACGGAAGGCCCTCACATGAGATCCTGTCCAGTCAGACAGCGTTTGGGAGAGGGTCGCCTCGGCATATGTGTAATTGGAAGCTCCCCATACGGCTATGAAGAGTTGTGTTGCGATTCGCTCGCCGTTGACTGGATCAACGATAGCCAGACCGTCGCAGTAGTCGACGAAGACTTTCTCCCCGGCTGTGTGGGTGATACGCATGCAGTAGTCCAGCTTGCCGCGCCAGCGGCGATAGTATTCGCAAAACTGTGTATATTGATAGCCGTCGGGATGCTGCTCTTTGTACTCCAGCCACATCTGGGTCAGGGTGAGGTTTACCTTGCGGTGGCTCTGAAGCTCATCATGGATGTATTCGCAGTCAGGCGGCGGACGGTGGACCGAGCTAGGTACATGTTCCGTGGGAAAAAGACGGGATTCAAGTTCTGTGTCGGTAAGTCTCGAAGCTTCGGACCAATCCAGCCCTGCCGCCCTTGCCCTCCTGAGGTAGTCACCGACGGTGCTCCTAGGGACATTGCAGCTTTGCGCTATCTCCCTCTTGGAGAGAGAACAGACATGTTTCATCCGTAAAATTTCTTTTATCTTTCGCACAGGCAACCTCCTGTTAGCCATAAAATCACCCCCGTAAATGCGATTTTATGGCTTTGGATTGCCCGGCGCTGTCTCTGATCTCCGATGGGAGCGAAGTCCTCCCCGACCAGCCTAAGGGGGGCCGAATTGCTCCGTCAATCTGGCCGAATTACTCCGACAGGGTGGCCGAGTTGCTCCGAAACCCTGGCCGAGTTGCTCCGAAAAACGCACCATAACAAAAAACGATGTATTTATTACAAAAAGGTTATATCCATCGAACACACCAGGCACGCCACTACCTTCGCGTCGTCAAGGGCGGAGTGCGGCTTCAGATTCTCCATCTCCTCTTTAGGAAATACGCTGACCAGATCCCCGTTCCGCTCCAGCTCCTCGTAGGCCTCCATGAGCCGGGGCCATTTGGTTCTCCAGAGAAGGTCCCGGTCGATGTCTCCGGTGAGCCTCTCCATACCGCAGTAATCGGTCAGTCCCTTCATGGTGCAGAAGAGCCTGAAATCCTTAAGGGCTCCGTTAAGGTTCGGCGGATTCCCTTAGTTGGGGCATTCCGGGTTGAGGCAGCAGTTTATCTGAATGTCCTGAACCGGGGGAGGTGTTCTTGGCGGCTTTGCGATACAGGAGTACCAGTAGCATGGTAGTTTCGATGACCTCTTACTTGTCCATGACTTATCTATTTTTACTCTTATTCTGTTTTTCTTGTTTCTTGTCAGGGGGGACCACGAAGGATTTGAAGTTTAAAAGCCTGCAGAAATAGTTTTCTTAATAAAAAAATTATATTTTTTATTTTACATCACAGCTGTCCAAAATAAACTGAAATAAAAAACCTGACCCAGTAACTGCAACGGTTCGGAGGCCAAATTGGACAAGTTCGAAACCTGGTCTCCATATTCTTTTGAACCTTGAAATTAAACAGGCTGTCCAAATTACCGCAGAGCCAGTCGCAACTGTTCAGGTTCGGGTATCAAGGGTGGCGTAGCGTAGGGCTCATTTAGCCATTCGTCCAGGTCCCTGTAGGTAAAGAGATTCAGACGAAGCATTACTGCCATATTCGAGAAGGACCAGCCAACCTTTGAACGGTGGTGCAGCCACTTGATAACCAGTAGAGCAATAAGAGCTGTCCAAATCTGAATGCGAAGGGCGTTCTCGCTCTCTCCGATAAAGGTTTTGACCTTAAGGTTCTGTTTCAGGGTCTTGAAGAAGACCTCTATCTGCCATCGCTCTTTGTGGATGGAACTTATTGTTGTGGATCCGAACCTCAGGTGATTAGTGAGAAGGACGATCTCTGTTTTATTCTTGTCGTCCCATACCACGACCCTTCTCAGGGTGAGCGGATACTTCTCCCAGGTGCTTACGCCGGATAGACGGATCATCTCGTCTTTGAGCACCTTACTGTTCTGAGGGATCCTTAGTCGTTCCGTGACAACGTATGATGCATTCTTTTTCATCCTTGTCACGAAGAAGACCTTCTCTTCGTTCCACTTCCTGAAGAGGTCGAAGTCGATATAGGCCCGATCCAGAGCGATTATCGATCCCGCAGGCAGTGAAAGAAGTTGCGTTGCCTTGCTGTCGTGCATCTTTGCTTCGGTTATATGGACAAAAGAAGGCATATAGTCGTTGCTGTCCAGAAGGACATGAAGCTTGATACCGCCCTTTTGGCGTCTGAATTCGGCCCACGGGAAAAGGGACAGACACAGCGTTATCGTTGTCGAATCGAAAAGAAGCAGCTTGTTCTTGAACCTGAATTTCCGCGGGCAAGGATCTCCCAGTCTCCCCGAGGACCTGAACTTATCCACAAGAATCCAGAACATGTCCCGGAAAAGCTCAGAAGGTCGATGTTCGTTGGCATAAGAGAGAGTCGATTTGTTAGGGTTCCTGTTTACACCCAGATGTACGAGCTTTCCGTTGCAACTTTGCAGGCCGTGGCATATCTCACGCAAGGAATCAGCCCTTGCAAGATGACAAAAGAGCATTGAAACAAACTGGGTCCAGGAACGAAAGCCTTTTGCATGACGCTCGGCACCGTGTTTTATGACCATTTTTTGAAAATCGATGCGCGAAACTTGACCAAGTATTTGACTGAACAGGCTTGCAACCTTTAGCATTGGTTTGCCTCCTCCTCCAAGGGTTTTGTTGCGTGGCAAACCAATAATATCCCAAGGTTGCAGGAGGCACTTTTAATTTCTACAAAAAGCTATTTTGGACAAGTCTGATTTTACATAAAACCTTCTCAGCTATTAGTAATTTTAGAAATAATAATTCTTTTATAATTGGAAATGTTATATGGTTATATAGAAAGTTTAAAGTAAGATTTGCCCACCCCGCTATTAAATCCCCCACGGTTTTAAGTTGCAAGAACTTTTGCACCGCTCGGGTTTTCCGATATCGCCATTCCATTCTGGCAAGTGTCGGTTTAATCCTTTTTTGCAAGGAAGGACTTGCCAGCCCCATATCCAGTAACTGCTGTGTTTTGTTGTAGACACATATCTCCCGACTTTTTGTCCCACGATAAAGGGTAGTCTTGTAATAACGGATATTGTTCAAGTGGGGGATCTGAATCTTAGATGTTGTTTCGATCATAGCGTCGTAGTCTAACACCCGCAAATCTAAAAATAAATCAATCCTGGAAATCCTCATATCTGCAATATCACATAATAATCCTACCTGTTTGAGGCTGGACTGCAGCTGATCAAATATCTTATTGAGTTGTTTTGTGCTAACCAATTTGAGATTGCTTTTTTGTTTCCAGCCTGCTACGGAAAAGGATAAGAACAAGAAATTTTTATGCTCCCATATTCTTACCCCTGGTATCTTGATATTTTTAATTTTTGAATATACCAAACCATTGGATAATTCGACGTTGTAAAGGCTCGTAAATAGGGTAACTGTATCCAAGCCAAACCTGGCCCTCTGTCTGCTGGCAGGAAAGGTCCAAATAGCGTATTCCGGCATTAGGTCATTGCCAAAACTGTAAGCCGGAAGATATACATGTCTTTTTAAAAATAAAAAAGACTTGCTCTTATATTTTTTATGTAATATAATTTTATTAAGAATACTCATGGGAGGTTTTTTTATGACTGCAAGTCGGAATTCCCAAACACCTACAGACAAAAAGCAGCAGGGGCGAAAACCACGAAACTACCTGAAAGCGCATCCCCCTGAGAACGCAGCCAAAAAAGTGGAAGAAGTACTTAATACACCTATGGCAGAACCTGGAATGCTCGTCCGGCCTGAATACATAAGAGAAATTCGCCAGGCGCTCGGTCTTACGCAGGTCGAGTTTGCGGGAATACTGGAATGCACAAATATCGCAATCCATATGTGGGAACAGAAGGGCATTGATAATCCCAAGGGGCCGGCATACGGCAATCTCCGTACGATGGTAGCTCTCCTGAAACATTCCTTCCGCTTCAGCGGCAGCATCAAACCTGCTACGGTATGTGACCTGATCGCGGCGGCTGCGAAAAAAACCCTCATAGAGCGCTTTTTCGCAAAAGCAGGAGAAATGGAACCGGAAGTACTCGCAGCGATAAACGGCGGAAACCTGAACAGTGTGCTTTTGGCCCTCGTCGTAGAGCTCGGAGAACCTGCACGTTCTTCCTGAATAGAGAGGTCTTGTTCGTTGTGTGCAGGTTGTACAGGGGAGAATCAGATCAAGCTGCAACAACTGCTGATTCTCCCTTGTTCTTTTTTCTACCGTTAAGCGGGGAGTTTGCGGCGTGGCAATCGATCAGGTCAGATCCGGCGTAATGGGCATAACGATTGGTCATTTCCAGGCTCTTGTGACCCATAAAGGCCTGTAGTTTTATCAAATCATGGTCGCTGTTTTCATAATAGGCCAAAGCCGCGTAGTGTCGCAAATCGTAGGGCCTTAGCTTGACCCCGGCCATTCTGGCGTAATCAACAAAGCGCCTGTACCATGTGTCATACTGTAACTGCTGAGGATTGCTCCGGCAGGTGCAGAACAAGGGTACAGTCGTGGGAATATTGTATTTGCCCCTTTCCTGCAGTAAAACCCCAATGTGCGCGATAGTAATTGTGCTCAACGGCAGGGTTCTGTGTTTGCCGGTTTTGGCGATGGCCACTGGGACATTAAGGCAGCTTTCGTCCAACCTAAGATCGTCAACCTTTAACTTCAAGGCCTCTCCAGGTCTAATAGCTGTGTCAATTTGCAGAAGCAGAAGGGTTTTATCTCTCAATCCACAGAATGTTTCTGTGTCGGGTTGCTTAAGCAATTTTGCCACGAAGTCATCCTTGATGTCTGCGATTCTAAAATCGGTGCTCCTTTTATGGATTTTTTTCAAAGGGTTTTCTGAATAAATAGGGACAGGATAGGTTTCTGCAACATCTTGCGGCAGGGTTAAAAAGCCGAAAAATACTCTGAGGTTTGTTTTTGATAGTCTAAAAATGACCAGAAAAAGGCTGGAATGATTACGCAAAATTGACCACCAAGGCATAGTCTCCCGGTATTATCGAGATGATGAAATTCTGTCATGATACCGGAGGAGAAAGGATGCTAAAGGTGGAACAGTACGAATACATAAGAACGGCTCATCGTGTTTACGACAAGAGCGTGAGCGAGATAGCCCGGGAAACGGGACATTCCAGGAATACGATAAAGAAAATACTTAGGGGAGAGTATCAGAGGTATTTGCCCAGGAAATCTCAGCCCTTTCCTGTTTTGGGTGATTTTCTGGAGATCATTGATGAATGGCTGGATGATGACGTCAATAATCCGCCTAAACAGCGCCACACCGCAAAAAGGGTATATGCGCGTCTTGTGAAGGAATATGGATTCAATGGAAGTGAATCGAATGTTAGGCATTACGTCGGGGAAGCCAAGAGAGCACGTGGGCTAAAGGGCCCAGGCGCCTTCGTTCCATTGTCTCCGGATCCGGGATTAGAGGCGGAAATGGATTGGGGAACTGCGACTGCGATACTTGGTGGTGAACTGACCCGGCTGAAGCTCTTCTGCATGAGGTCGAAGTATTCCGGAAATCCATTCTTGCGCTTGTACCCCTGCGAGCGGCAGCAGGCATTTTTCGATGGCCTTTGCCGTGGTTTCGACTATTACGGAGGAGTATTCCCCGTGATGGTCTTCGATAATCTATCCCTGGCGGTAGACAAGGTCTTAAGGGGTAAAAAGCGGAAAGAACAGGATGCCTTTGTTCGTTTCCGTTCCTGGTACACCTTTGAGGGCAGATTCTGCAATCCAGGAAAGGGCAACGAAAAAGGCGGAGTCGAGGGACTTGTGGGGTTTTCGAGGAGAAACTTCCTCGTTCCTATACCACGCGGAGAAAACCTGGAAGAGATCAACGAGGATCTTCTGAGAGAATGCATATCTTACGGATCGCGACACATAGAGGGACGAGAAGGAACGGTGAAGGATCTCCACGATATTGAAAAAGGTCTTCTTTTACCCCTTCCCCGATATCCCTTTACCAACGAGCAGACCCTAAGCAGCAGGACGGATAAATATGCCACGGTAATGGTGGATAAAAACCGCTACTCGGTCCCGTCATCCTATGCGGGGATCACACTGAGAACCGTCCTGACAGTTGACCGGGTGCAAATATACAAGGGAAGCAGACTACTCGCCAGTCACGGGAGAGAGTACGGCAACAACAAATGGAGTCTTAACCCGGACCACTATCTTGATCTGATCCGGGAAAGACCTGGAGCTTTCCGGGATGCACGACCTCTAAAGGAGTGGAAGAAGAAATGGGGTCCTGAGATGCACAGCCTTCTCGACCGGTTCCAGAAAAGCTGGGGAGAGAACCGGGGCATCAAGGAATTCATAGACGTGCTTTTACTCTATCGTCTCCACGAAGAGAAGGAAGTGGCAGACGCCATCCAGGAATCGCTTGCAAAGGGGCTTAGCAGCGCGGCTGGAGTAAGGCACGTGCTTGAGTCAGGTCGCATCCCGGCGGAAAGGGTTCTCCCCCTTGAAGCAGGTCAGTGGAAGAAATTTCCGCCAGCTGATGTATCTGCCTATTCCGTTCTGGAGAAGTTGCGATGAACGGAAAACACTTCTACCAGATCACAGAGAATCTCAAGAGCCTCAAACTGGCCAATGTGGCTCGTCACCTTGAAGAACAGTTTAGGCAGGCAACAGAAAGCGGTTATGGATATGAGGAATTTCTCCTGAATCTCACTGAACTTGAAATCCAGATCCGTGGAGAAAACAGGGAAAAAAGACGACTGAAGGAAGGCAGATTCCCTTTAATAAAACTCCTTGAGTCCTTCAATTTTGAAGAAGCACCCTTGCTGGACAGGAGGCTCATAGGCGAACTTGCTGAAGGAGAGTACATCCGCCAGCACAGGAACATAATATTTCTCGGCAAAAGCGGCACCGGTAAAACGCACCTTGCCACTGCTCTAGGTATAGAAGCATGCCGCCAGAACAAAAGAGTCCGGTTCACGGCAGCCTACAGCCTCGTGAACGAGCTCGTGGAGGGAAGGGCAGACAAAGATCTGGGCAGAATGCTGGGCAAATTCAGCCGGTACGATCTTCTCATTGTGGACGAGCTTGGATACGTACCCTTCTCCAAGGAAGGAGCTGAGCTTCTCTTCCAGGTGCTTGCGGAACGTCACGAAAGGGGTTCAGTAATAATAACCACCAACCTCGGGTTTGGTAACTGGACGGAAGTATTCCGAGATCCCAATATGACGGCAGCTCTGCTGGATCGCCTGACCCACAAAGCCCACATCATAGAATGCTCTTGGGATAGTTACCGTCTGAAACAGACTCTTAAGGAGGGAAGACGGAAGGGGCAAAAACAACCACTGGTAAGTCCGACAACTGGCGCTAAAAGCTAATGAGGGGTGGTCAATTTTCGACAATCATTGCTGGTCATTTTTGTGTTGTCAAAACCAGAGGTTTGCTAGCCTGATGTTGTGTGTAGCGGCCGCAATATCTTCTTCAAAGTAACTCCTTATGCAATTCTCAACCTTTTCAGGATCAATTGCTTCCGGATACCTTTTATAAAACTGACTAACGTGTTTGCGATAGTCCCTGATGGTTCTATCCTTTATTTTTTTCCCTTGCTGGATTTTCCACTTTATAAAGGTTTCCAGCCATGTTTCCCAAACATTTCCTCCTGTCTTCGGACAGGAGAAAACCGATTTTGACTTTGACCTGATGCCATTGAGTGCTTCGCCACTTACCCTGGCACCCCTTCCCAAACGCCTGTAACTGTTCCTGGCATCGAGGGTTTTCAAACTATTCCGGCGAGCAAGAAGGGACATCTTGCATGCGTTTTTCATTTTAGACAACCCCCATTTTTATAGCTTGTCCTATAAATATAATTATAAAACTTATTTTTTAAAAGTCAACTATAAAATTATTTATATTTTCCTTTTACGCTTTGTCTGGGGTATTATTGCCTGCAGTGGGGTCGATGCCTGATGTACCCTTGTCAAGTCCTGGTGGCCCAAGGCCAGGTATCTTTTAGTCATTGCCATGTCTTCATGACCAAGCATGCACTGAAGAGAGAATGCATCCGCTCCCCCGCGCAGAAAATGAAGAGCAAAGGTGTGACGGAGATCGTAAGCCCTTAAGGTAACCCCTATCTGCTTTCCATATCTGGTCACTCTCCTGCTCCACTCCTCTCCAAGGTGACGGCCGCTGGCACTGCAGAATAGGGGCACATCCTGAGCCCACCCTGGGTGCCGGGACCGTATCAAATCACTTATCGCCTGTACAGTTGATTGAGATATGGGAAGTGTTCTCGGAACGCGGGTTTTTGCGTTTTCCGCCCTTACGTTCACCTGATGTCCCGTCAGGTTTATGTCGGCGACTCGTAAGGAGAGGGCTTCCCCAGGACGAATACCATTGTCCAGGCTCAACAGGAGCAGGGCGTAGTCCCTTACGCCTGCGTATGTTGTTCTATCGGGCAATTTGAGTAGTGCTTTGAGGGTGTCCAGATCCAGTTGCACTATCCTTGCCGGAGCCTTACGCCTTTTTAGCCTTCTGGTCGGGTCACAGGACAGATAATGCTCATCAATGCACCACCGGAAAAAACCCCGCAGATACACAAGCCTTAGGTTATATGTGGCCGGTGCTACTTGATCTGAAAGATATGAAAGGACTGCTTTTTCCAGATTTGGATCCTGGATCTCACAAAAAGATCGAGAAAAGAACTGGGAGATGTGTTTTGAATAATCCTCGATCGTGCGGATGCTTACCCCTTCTCCCCTCTTGAAGAGGAGAAAGTACCCCAATGCGGTTTGCCAGTCGGGAATGGCGGGTGAAGGGAAAGAAAGGACTTTCATAATAAAAAACCCCCTTACATTTATTCCGGGGGGTTTGGGGGGTGTTTTCGAATCCACCGGACTTTTGGAAATTCAACCCCGGTGGATTCGCCTCGTAAGAGGAGGCAAAAAAGGGTTTCCCCGAATTGGGCAAAACTGGGAAAACCCTTGGTATTACTGAATTTGGTGCCGGAGGGGGGACTCGAACCCCCACAGGCCAAAGCCCGGCGGATTTTGAGTCCGCTGCGTCTGCCATTCCGCCACTCCGGCAAGCGAAGAT
>Ga0209723_1005044_pt1 | contig 14022 bp, 11 predicted proteins | sample BiotimSIPDNA_2_FD_185750 | JGI IMG/M metagenome (GOLD analysis project Ga0209723, IMG submission 185750) | Anaerobic biogas reactor microbial communites from Washington, USA - Biogas_R2 time_0 SIP DNA (SPAdes) (version 2) | ecosystem: Engineered > Bioreactor > Anaerobic > Unclassified | place... | reverse complement strand
GGGAACATAGGTAAAAACACTCTTTGATCTCATGCCGGAACGGTTCATCCCCGTGCCTACGGGGAACATTGCAGTATCATCTGGAGCCGTATAATCCGCAGCGGTTCATCCCCGTGCCTACGGGGAACATCCCAAGGTGCTACTCTCCGTTGAATAATTTTCCGGTTCATCCCCGTGCCTACGGGGAACATACTAATATATATCCTCTTGATTTCCAATGAGTTGGAAATCCTGGAAAATTCTACCAAAAAAATGTTCTTATTTCATCTTCTTTTTCAAAGATCACCAAATCTTTACATTCTGCTGTCAGTTTGTCAGTGTTTAAGGAAGAAAAGAAACCAGTTTAAGTCCATCCATCTCAACCGGTACTCTCCGATTTTTTCCAAGAGTCACAAAATCATATCCTGATTCGGTGTTGGTATTCCATGCCATAACAGCATTACCATCTCCACAGAACGCCTTCACCTGCTCCCACAACATCTCCCGAACCCTCTTTGAATGATCTCCGATAAAAACTCCACAATGAATCTCTATCAGATAGACTCCAAGTCTTCCACGAAGTCTGGGCGGAACATTTTCAACTACGATGACCAGCATCCCCAACAGTCTCCTTGTTTGGTATGGCTACAGGTACGGCTTCCGAATGTGGTGGAGGCGGTTTCAAGCCACCAGCAGAAAGTACCTCTTCGATAAGTGGTATTATATCTCTAAGAATATTGGATTCTCTGAAAACATTTCTGCAGGCATGGCGAACTTTACGTTCGTGATCATGACTTTCATTTGCAGCGATTTTAAAAGCTATAGGTACCACCGTCTGAAATTTTAAGATATCTGCAATATCATAGACAAATGATTGAGGTTTACCGGTATGGATAAAGCCTATTGCCGGAGCATAACCGGCTGCTAAAATGGCTGCTTCGCATACTCCGTACAAACAGGAAGTTGCAGCACTCATGCAAAGATTTGGTATATCGGCTACACTCCAGTTATCCGGGTTATAATTTCTTCCATCCCATTTCACCCTATATTGATTAGCAAACAACTGGTATGTTGATCTTACCCTTGCACCTTCGATTCCCCGGAGCTGCTCAATACTTCTTCTTAGAGGCGGCTCTTCACCAAAGCGGATTTTATACATCTGCCGTACAACTTTGAGTCGGGCATCAGGATCAAGAGCCAGCTTCGCTTGATAAAGAAGCCGATCTGCTCTGGCGCCACCAGGCTGCCCTGCAGCATACAATCGTACTCCGCCCTCACCTACCCATATCAGAAGACATCCTACCCTTGCTGCCAATACTACAGCTGCATGGGAGATTCTGGTTCCAGGTTGCAGTAGTAGACATGCTACCGATCCAACCGGGATCTGAGTTCGAATTCCGTTTTTATCTATCAATACAAATGTGCCATCCAAAACATCAAGTTCACCATATTCCAGAAAAAGCATTGATACACGCTCTTTCATCATGATAGGTTTGGGCGGTGGAAGTCCGTTCATTATTTGGATTCTCCTGGTAAATGTTAGGCTTTAAAAATAACAATGTAATTTCCAGCCTGTAGTTTTATGCTTGTATTCTCCTAACCAGCATAAGACCACAACCAAAAGCTTTAGATGACCCAATTCCTTTGAAAAGAGTATTTTCTATAAACATCTCAGGTACTTGCACAGTCAGAATGCCCTCATAATTTATCGATCTGAATTTTATTTCTTTACCGCCCTTTGGCTGTTCAAAACGGTGCTGATAGTATCCATCAACAACGATCTCATTTATATCAACACAGAAGCCGTTTCTTTCCGCACGTTCAGCAAGCCACTTTTTTGCTTCATATTCGCAATACCTGATTAACTCAGCACCTGTTTTGCCGTTTTTCTCTCCCGTTTTCTTTGCATCCATCCACACATCATGTTTAACTGAATTTTTCTTTCCTTCAACCTTCTTTGCCTTGACAGAATTTGCCATTAGAGAAAATTGTAAACGATCTCCACTTTTTAATTTAGGATAATACTGCTTACAATCAACAGTTAGAGCAGTGTTGGCTACAGGCAGATCTTCGGATACTACAAAGAAACCTGGTAAACCATTCTCACTGGACTCACGGTACAGGAAGTTCCTTTCCTTTTTGCCGTCATTGGGGAAAAGACTCCATAACAGTTGGTGAACGACATAACCATTTTCGAACCTGTTTCGTTTAATGATGTTAAACATCTCCGGTCCGGGCTTTATTTGAACTCTGCTAAAATACACCTTCAACCTCCTCCCTTATAACAGCCATTCGCTCTTCTCTGTAAATAAACTGCCAACGGGTTCTTGAGAGAGGCATATCATAACGTGTCGTTTTTTGAGTCTCCTCAAAACCGGAATGTTTACAATCCTCCCAAAAATAGGTCACAACATAGTTTTCACTAAACGTTGTATTCTGATATTTTTCAAATATCTCTTTAGCCCGGTCAGTATCCTTAACAGGTACAGGGATCACAGTCTTATATTTGGAAAAAGCCTCTTTGATTGTATCTGCTTCGACTATTTCAGGATTAAGACGCACAGCCGGAGGACATGATTTTCTTCCTAAATACAAAACAAATACTGGCTTCTGAAGAGCATCAAATAATTTTTCAATTGAAAATGAATTATCATTGAGCCATACAGCAACAACCGAAAGTGCATCACATCGATACTCTCTTCTGGAAAGAACAGTATCTGTTTTTTCCTGTGGTGCATTTAATTCATCACGACGGGTATGATAAACGATTTTTCTTTCTGATCTTGGCACCTGTGCTGTATGAAAATCTTTTAGTACAGTACCGCCCGATATCATTTTTATCGCAAACCCGACTGCTTTTATTAAAGCATCCATTCTCTGGTTATCATCACGCCTTATCCCTAAAGCAGCTGCAAGCAAACCAATTATTGCAGACTTTGATGGTTGTCGAGAACTGTGTCGCTCCAGGCCAATAGCTATTTCGCCCCATGAAACAAGCGGGGCATAACATTGAAACAGTAAGTATCTCATTTTCAGACTCCTACAAAATTCAGAAGTTTCTCAAATGTACCCTCTGCGTTTTCAACCTCGATACTATAACGGCTATCTGCACATTTACCATATACCTTATCCATATTATCACACAGTGTTTTTAATCTCTTGATTGAAGCATTAACCATATCAGGATCATCTACAGGTTTAAGAAAAGCGGAAGAGAGCTGACGAGGTTGCTGTTCACCTTTCTCTGCCAAAATGTAAAGTGCTCTGGCCCGGGAAGCATAGCTGTTCTGCTTTCCCGATGGCGAAACGGTTGCTGCTGCATGTGTTAATGCCAGTATTGCTTTGCCAGCAAGTTCTTTATCACCCAGATTCTCTTCCAGCAAAGTTTTATTGATACAGATATAAGTGTAAAAAACTCCGGAACCAAATCCGCTTTCACCGATATGAGCAGAACCAGAATCCTGATCACCTGCATTCAGATCATCAACAGCAGTAAAATAGTCATCCTCTACAACAACCCGATTAACAGTAATTGCATGTGCCACCTGTGCTGCGGCCTCAATATTAAAGCCAGGATTTGAAGCCAACATTCTTCCGAAAAGTGCTATATCGACTGCTTTAATATCTTTACGCAACAACTCAAGTTCCTCTTTTTCGGGTTCACGTTTTTCTGCTGCTAATGTATCACACAATTTTATTGAAGCATCTCTTTCTTCAGGTGAAATATGAGCCAATTGCTCAATTTCAAGATCTGCAAGAGGTTTTTCTTTATCTCCCTTTAATTTTCCAAACTGTGAAGCTATGGCCTGAGCCCATTTCTTTGCATTTCCCTCTGAAACAACTTTTCCAATCAAATATTTATATAATTCTACACCAAAGAGTTTTGTTCTTTTGCCGATGTATCCTTTAAGAGTCTCTTCAAAAATATCAGATGTTCTCCAGGCCCGTTTCAGACTCTGTGATGAAATACGAAGCCTATCAACACCGCCCATTTTTGCTGTCTTTGGCCGACCTAGATCATCACGGTTAAGGTTCGCCGGTGCATAATTGGTAAGAATATGTAATTGAATAAATTGTGACATTTTAAATCTCCTTTCAACTGATTTTAATTTTTTGAATAATATTCTTTAGCGAGTTTGAAGCTAAGTTTTTTAGTAGGCTCTTTTAAGGTACCCCTTTTATCTTCATCCCACATTTTTATGACCTCTACTATAGATAATGGATTGATATTTCCATCTAACACTACAACAGCTCTCCGTAAAGCGGTGTAGAACTCGTTCCATTCTCTGCAGGACAACAGATTCCTGAATCTTGTCTCACTGAACAGAACTTTATCATTTTTCTTTGTGCCAAGCCTTTCGCCTAATCCACCTGCCCCGTTCACTTTAACATGTGAGAGTATTCCTGCAATGGTAGCTACTGCTTCAGGAGAAATAAAACTTGGCAGTTTATCTAAAAGAATATGAGTTTCTCTCTGCATCATTACCTTTTCCGGTGATTCACAACGTCTCAATCTCGCCCGTGCACCATTATTTTCACACAATTCTTCGTGCCAGGACTTAACACTCTCCATGATTTCTTCATTTTTGGATTTCACAATTATCTCTTTTTCATCTTGATCCATAAGGCCTCCCATTATTGTGCTGATTTAATTTCATTGAGATCATTCTTCATTTTTCCGATCGCCTTGCCTAAATCTTCTCTTGCTTTAATAACTCTTCTCATATCAAGCCCATTTTCCTGCTGTTTTAAAGCGTTATCATCGAATATTTTGTAAGCCTGCAATGACAACACATTCATCCAGCCCTGTACTATTTCATTTTTTACAGCCGAAGAATCGAAGTTCTCATAAACCTTTTGAGACAGTTTAAAAAAATCAGCTTCTGTCTTCTGCCAGAATTCTGTCTCGATAAAAGACAAATCACCCTTAACATCTTTTGGTGAGTTAAACCATGCACTCTTTACTTTGGATTTGACATTGGAAGCGATCTCCTGCGCTGCTTTTACAAAATGCTGCAGGAAGCCGGAAAGGTCATTTGCTTTTGAAGGGTCAAGAGGGTAAACCGGCATAGTTGAATCATACCAGCATTCTGCCTTCATATTGTTCATATTGTAACCGGCAGCCCATAATACTGCCCCCTCTTTTTTTATAACATCTCGTCGGTACCCCGATTCCTGACTTCTTTTAACAACCAATGCAGGTATTACATTATCTGATTTTATAGCCAAACCCAACCAATGCCTGTAGGTAGTGCCTCCTGTTGATGGCTTTTTAGAGTAAGGAATTTCGTCTGGCTTTTTTGGATCAAATCCATATGCATTCAATGGGTGCATCCACAAGCCACTGTAGTTGTTACCGGAATGACGGGTAATATATCCAGTAACCATTTTCTCGCTACGTAAACCAGTTATATCACATTCACCCTCTTTATCTACAAATTTTAACCTGATTCTCCGTGGCATACCAAAGTACATGTGAAATGGATGACACTCATCAGCAAAAAACTCACTGCCTTTTTTTTCACTTATCTTTGTAGGCTTCATCCATGGAAAAATATCCGAAAGATCTTTTCTATCAATATTGCCACTTAACTGATGAACATTTTCTTCATCAATGATGTTCATCCAAATTTTCTCCCAGAGAGTTGATGATTCTTTTTTGGGAAGAAGAATCGTGGTAAGCGGCCCACCACCTCTAAGTCCAACTCTATGCCCTCTACCACCACTTGGAGCAAATGTCTGAAGAGTATAAAGGGCAACCGCAGCCCAATATGGGTTTATATGCTTAGGTTCAACTTTTACTGCATAACTATTTGCAGGAATAAAATGCTCATTTGCAGGGAGATTGATAAACAGATTTCCAAGGGTCTCTTCTTTAAAATCTTTCTTAAGGTCATAATCCTGCATGAATGCTGGCCCATCAGAATCAATTTCAAAGCAACTTTCAAATTTTAGTATTTTTGTTTTAAGCTCCTCTGCATTCCATGGAGAATAATACAGTCTTCTCCAATGTTCATCATCTTCTGGTAATGCAGCTACCTGGACAATACCTATTAAAAGCTGATAAATTGCATTCCTGAAATCAGGACGTGGTGCAATAATCTCTGTAACCGGGTTGTTATGATAATCATCTAAAAGTTGCCATACAGCTATGTTTTCAAACTCACCAAGTCTGCTGTTTCTGCGTATTACCGGAAGCCAGTTGTCTTTGAGTAAATTCATCGGATAGCCCTCTTTATAAAAAATCTTGATGTTTTGATTTCTGCGCAGGTATCTGTTATTTTAAGAAATAAGCCAGCGGCAACTGGCTTATTTCCACATTGAGTGCTTCTAATAGCTACTATTTTTCTTTGCACTCATTACACTGCTCTCTTCCACTGGGAGCAGTGTCACTCTTTCTCCATCCTTCTGAAGGATAAAAGTTTTTCGAACAACTAGCCTCCCAATGGTAGGTATCCCTATTAATATGATAATAATAGGGTGGTTTTGGTTTGCTCATAAATTCACCTCCTTTCTTTAGATTAAGAGTTTAAGTATTTCTGCCATATTTTTTGGCTTCAAATATACTTAAGATTATCTAAATTAGGCAAGTAGTAAAACCCAATTTATCATTTTCCTTATAAATTGCCACCTTCGATCCTACTTGAATTATTTTTCCTGCTTCTCTACAATATCAGTAGAGATGTACCGATTATATAAAAAAGGCAGGTAGTGCTTTTAAAATCTTCCCCGCCCTTTTTTGCGGGGATTTTTCTCATTCTAATGACACTGTTATCAATCCAATCTTCTTATCATAAGCGATCTCTACCTGCCCCCCTCTACTATCACGTCCCTTAGCCTTTAAGTCACCGTTTAAAACGATAAAAATGGTATCGTATTTAAACCTACGCTGTTTCTGAAGATCATAGATGTATTCCTTTGCTGTTTCTGGATAATCAACTTCAACCAGTTTTGTTTTTATCAACTTTAAAGAGCTCTGATCTAAAGAATGCTCTTCATTATCGTACAGTGGTTTTACCTGATCATTTTCCATTTTACACAGATAAATCGTGTTCTGTGGTTCACTAATTCTGCTTTGAGCTCTCTCCTCTGTATCCCATCTTCCTTGTGTGTTACTAGCTCCGCTGTAGCTACTATTAAAATCCAGCATAGTAAAATTAGCAAGCTCTTTTTTAGACATTATCTCTGCCCAAGACTGGTCCTCTGCCACAGTAAAAACCGATGGAATCTCTTCCTGATTCTCACCATAAACCGCCTCAACAAGCTCCCTTCCTTTTTCCGGCATGCGTATCTCACCCTCTTTTTGAAGGACTATAAAAGTCCTCCACAAAATAGCTGTGTCCTTATACACAGCAGCACCTCTTGGAAACACATCTTTATACCACGAAGCACCCGGGGTGTCTGTAGCTGGTGGAGCAAATATATAAAAAGTCGGTTCGGGACGATCTGAAACAGAACCGGTTTCTAAACGGTTTCCCATTGCATCACGATAATGTCTGTGAAGCCTTCCACAGCGCTGAATTAACAGATCAATTGGAGCAAGATCACTTATAAGAATATCAAAGTCGAGATCAAGACTCTGTTCCACAACCTGGCTGGCAATTAATACCCGTCCTTGACGCTTATTAAAATCCGAATTCTTACCAAAATAATCTATCACTTTCTTTTCTATATCAAATCTGTCTCGAAGTACAAATCTGCTATGAAACAGATCCATTTTTTCCGGATCAATTTTTCCGCTTAAACTGTTATAGCTTTCTATAACATCGGCAACACTGTTTCTGATCCAGCATATACATTTTCCGTTCAATGCATTTTCTACTATTAAATTTTCTATACTTTCAATATCATACAGAAACACCACCTTTACTTTACGCTTCAGCTCTTTTCGTGTATCTGAAGGTTTTTCTAAAACAGCTTCTTTACTTACAACCGTCACCAGCGGAAACTCACTTTTTTTTAATGAGATCTGGTTCACACCCAGTCCCTCCGCAAATGATGCTGCTAATCTCTTTCTCACTTTTTGAGGTAAAGTTGCAGAAAGGAGTATAACTGAACCACCAATTGAAGCCTGATAGGTAAGCATATTTTCCAGCAATCTTAACATATACGCATCATATGCGTGTACCTCATCAACAACAATTACTTTTTTACGCATGCCGAAGATTCGTAGATCCTGATATCTTACAGGTAAACCGCCAAGCAATATCTGATCAACTGTTCCAACACCGCAATCTGCAAGTAGTGATTTTTTAGAGGAATCTGCCAGCCATTGTGCACAGTGGGCAATTCCTTCATGCCGTTCCTCATCGATCTCATCCGAATTATCCGTTAGGTTTAAATAAGTATCTCTGTATGATCTTCTGAATGCCTCAGAAAGGTGTCTTGAACCATGGCTCAATACCAGGGAAGGTTTTTCATTTTTATCGAATAATAAGTGGTATACTGAAGCCATTCGTTCGTACATCGCATTTGAAGTGGCCATGGTCGGTAAAGCGATAAAACATCCTTCACCATCACCATTGGAAAATATCCTTGACACTAAAGTCATTGCTGCCTCTGTTTTACCGGAGCCGGTCACATCTTCCAGAATCCATAACTGCGATCCTCTGGGGATCTCTGTTTCATTACATAGACTCTGTAATGGTGTTGGTGAGTTTACATAGGCTGGGAAAAGATGGGCAAAACCACAAACAGACGATACGCTGGAGCTGATTACTTCTGCCCTGTTTAAAGCTTCTTCTGCATATTGAAGTGCATCTTTATAATAGGTTGTCAGGTTAATTTCTTCCATTTGATATTTAAATAATTCACCAGATCCGATCCAGTCACAGATAGTGACCAGCCCAGCTATATGCCAGCTATGTCTTTTGATTTGTTTGTAGATACTTTTTCTCTCATTTCGTGGAAGCTGAATTATTTCTTTAGCCTCAACAACTGCTTCATCGCTAAGAAACAGTTTTCTCATCTCATGGAAGAAATCGCATGCTGCCTTTATATCATTATCTGTGAAAAGTTTTACCCCTGGCGCAGAATCTATCTGGCAGGGTATCCCATGATGTCCAAAAAAACAAAAAGCAAAAATATTGATAAATTCTCTAAAATTTGTTTCATCTGCTTCTTTAAAACAACCATCATAAAATATTGCAGTAAGGTATTTGTCAAAAAGCTCCCATCCAAGCTGGTCGTGCCTTGGTTTGTAAGGGGTATCTGTTTCAATTCCCTGTAGCTTTTTCAATAGCTCTTTTATTAAATTCTGAAATTTTACCGAAAACTTACCAAGGTCATGTAAAGAAAGAAAAAACAGAAACCATTCACAGAATGCTTTTACAGATAAATTTGATTCACTTGATATTCTCTCCACAAAAAACTTATTCTTTCTCAACCAGACACTACCCACGGCGGTTACATCGAGCGAATGGTACACTAAAAGATGGTAAGATTTTTCATCATCACTTTTTCCTGCTTTGCCCCAATATTTATAATAAAGATTGTTCATTTTAAATTTCCAGTTTAATGTTGACATATTTGGGCAACACTTTTTTCGAATAATAATTAAAAGAAAAATTATGATCAAAACATTACTCAAACAATATAAAGCGATGTTTTCTCAAATCCTGCAACAAATCAATATTTTTTTGCACAATTTTTAATAATCTCTGCAATTTCCTGTCGTAGATCCAATGGTTTTAGTACTTCTGCCTGATTTCCCCATTTTAGAATATCCATAATCAATTCAGTTCTTTCCCCATAAGGAATTTTCAACCGATATTCATTATGTTCATCATTCCAATAGCCTTCCTGCCTGGGGTGCCAGCACTCCTGTGACACTTCATAAGCCGCTGTACCGGTAAAAAGTATCTCGGCTGTAGCGTTTACCGGTCCAGAAAATATTCCAAATGATTCACCAAAATGCTTTTCCAGAATCTCTATTGAAATCGCCTTACCTTTCTCCTTCAGTTTGCAGGCAGACAAGATACGATTCAAAGAGAAGGTCCTGAGGTCTTCCCGTAGATGACACCAGGCATCCACATACCAGTTGTCTCTGTAACGGATTAACGTCTGAGGAGAAATTACCCTCTCCTGAGAGTCCTTCTGGCCAAGTTTTCTATAATTTATAAGTACTTTCTTCTGATGAAGGACTGCATCGGCTATTATTTCAAACGTTAAACTATCGACCTGTCTGGTGAAAATGGAAAGTATCTTGAAACGTTCATTCCATGCTTTAATATCTATCCCCTGTACCCTCAGAAGAGGTGTAAAACGATTCCGGAATGGCATTAGAAGTTCATCCATGTATCCCTTCTGAAGCCCTGCAATGGCATGTTGAAGACACACCAGTGCCTCCAGCTCTGCTTTTCTAAACCATAACCCCGGAAGTTCAGTCATTTCACCTTGGGTTAAATCAAAACGGAATTTTTTGCTTTTAGGATCACGAATAATTGTGACACCAAAAACTATCTCTGCAAGTTCTTTTATCCTGTAAACGGTTGAACGGTTGCATTTTTCCAGTTTTTCGATCAGATAATCAATTGAACAACCATTTTTGTGCATGATCAGCTCTCTCTGCAAAGTGACCATCTTCTCCCACTTATCCATGACTTATAACCTGTTTTCTCAAGTTTAATGAAATGATTATTGAAAAACGGTTTAAAAGATAAAATATATTAAATTTACTTTTATTTATTGGCATCAGACATTTTTATTTCAAATAATATAAAATGTTCACAGAAACTGTTTATCTATTAACCTCGTATATCTATGAAGGGTTGGACCAATTCTTCATCTTTTTGCAAAGTACGAATGGGTTTGTATTGTCCTGATTTGTGTTTACAGTACATTCAAAGGAGATGCAAAGGCAAATCTGAATGAAAAATGGCGGGGATATACGAAAACGTTCAAGATATTCATTTGAAGAAAATGAATCTGGGAGATTTAGTCAAGTGTAGCTGTGTGCATATATGATGTTCCTTGTCACTACTCCATATTAAAGTACCTTACTTTCATATAGAACTATCTTTACACAGATTCCTTACATTTCTCCAAAGCACCAGCATGCAAACAAAAAATCCAATTATGCCTGCCAGAAAAAAACATCATGGGCTATACACCAGAGTCATTGCCGCTGTCAAAGAGTAAGTTAACCCAAATTCTCCATCAGGCATTTCTTACTTCTGCATCTTAACAACCCACCCTCCGATAAAGTAAATATCTAAATCGTACGATTTTAGTCGCTACATCAGAAAATGTGAACACTACTACCGTTGCTGCTTTAAAACTTCATTCTTCTAAATTCAGCCAATCAAATATCCAATTTGGAGCCTGGTAAAAAAAATATAGAAATAATACCGATAATTTTCCTGCTTTCATCCGGGTAAATATTCATTTTTGAGGCAAATTTATGTTATTAAACCGTTTTTTCACATTTTTAATCGAGATTAAATTTCTTTTAATCCAATAAAATTAGGAATTTATACGATTTTTCTAGTTATTTATTCGATCAAGACTTTGCTTATACCAAAAATCCACCGTTTTTAACCGTTTCTTTCTTTTCATTTAACCAGGAAATTTTTATTTCAGCCGGCAAAATTTCTTGATATCTGCAAAAATGCTGAAGTAATTTTCCGTTTTTCCCCGGTGGAGCAGTTAAAAATGAAGACTAATTATGGATTTTTATTCCTTAAGTTCCTTATTTGTTCTTTTGTGCTGTGAAGAAAGGATAGTAGTGGCCTGCTTGCCGTTTTCCTGGCGGCAGTTTTATGAAGAAGGTGAACAGAGAAATAAAGAAGCAGACAGAGACGGGAATTATTCTGATCAGGAATCAGATTTCACCCGGTAGTATTAAGAGGTCTTACAGTACCGATTTCGGGAAGGTCTGTGGGTGAAATCATTATATTTGCCGGTTTTATTTGATTCTCAACTATTTGCTGGTCTTTTTTACTTTTCTTCTGGTCATTATTGTGGGCTTTTTTATCACGCCTGGCTTTGGCAGCAGCTTTGCCAAGTTGAACATGGTACTTGCTGTAGTAGAGAGAATGTCTCGGATCATCTTCATCGAATATATATTGCCCGGCTTCATATACCTCTTTGAGGGCTTCCCTGAAATAGGTCCAGGCCTTATAATAGGTGACTTTGACGGAATGAATCTCATCGGGTTCGATTACCATTCGGGAAAGGATATCTGAGAGTTTTGTGTACAGTTCTTCAGAGCGCTCTATCAGAGAAAGGTCTGCATGAACCTCCTGAAGTTTCTCCTTATTTTCCTTCGCCAGTCTGCTTATGGAAAGGAAATCCATAAGCCAGTCATGCCTGCTCCTTCCCATGATTATCCTTTTTAAAGCATCAGAAAGCTCGTTATCTTCCCTGAATGCCCTTTTGAGAGCTTTCAGTAATCTGTATCTCACTTTTTTTGCTTCCGGTTGCAGTTCTTCCCACTCTTTTTTCGCAGTTGGCTGCTTATTTATATGAGTAATCATCTCTACTGCACTCCAGATCATGGCGCCGGCACGCGCTTCAAAGCTGTCCAGATAGTGGGGTTTAATTCCCGATAGTTCAAGCTTGGCTCTGTCTTCTTTTATAAGAGCAATAACCCGGTATGCCTCTCCAACTGCTTCTTCGACAGGCATTGGTGGCGGAGCATACTCTGTTATGGCGAAAATTTGTGGAAGTAACGATTCGTAGTACTTTTTCTGTTGGGGCATTGCTGCTACTGATCTGATGGGAGCATCTGTCATAGATTACCTCCTTTAGACAGATTTGAGGTGTTCGTTTTTGCCCGCGTCAAATCCTGCGTAAGAAAGGCAGATCTATTTGCAATCTGTTCTTTTTCAGTCTTACAAAAAAGAAACTGAAAAACTACCTGAGAGAATAACAATGGAAACAATAAAAAACGAAACAGAACTCGAGCGAACGGGACGTTGTTAAAACAAGATATTCGATTTACTGCCGGTTGGCAATACTTTTTTAATAATTCTTACTACCATGCTACATGAAGAAATAATACAACTGGGCTTATTTGTGAATATTCACCAAAAAGTCAACTCGACGGGTTCCTGCACATTGACTTTTATAGTAAATTTCCATTTCATGTTCACGGTTAAACCTTATATTTCCATCTATATACCAAATGAACGTTGATAAATATTCCTAATCATCTCCATCATCCTAATCACACTAATCACAGTTCTGGACTTTTCCCGGATTGTCACCTCCTCATTGGTCAAGCGGCAGAAGTCATGAAGATGCGGTTAAAATCCTGATCGAATCCAATGCCGACAAAATAGGATTGGATTACACCTCATTCACAACACCTCTTGAGCCAACCGAAGATGAAGTAAATGAGAATGTAATCCTACCATGGGTGAAGCGGCGGCCGATTATTGTAACTCGGCCTACTTCTACTCCGAAACCAGAGGAACTTTTATAAGCTCCTCTGCATAGTGCTGCGTACAGACTCTAACGGCTCATACCTCATTTGATACCCCGTAGTCCGGAAATGCTCCTACTTGGTATTTATCAACTCATATCCGACATAGAAAAATGCCTTGACTTTTCCACCGTTTTTTCCGCGATCAATAGGTGTCTCCTCCCCGTTTGGGCCGATATAAAACTTTTCCTTCAGTGGCACCTGGGGATCTCCCAGTTTCCCGGAGTAATTGGTTGAAGGAGGGCCAATGATAACATTGTTCGATGCAGTAGGCGAAGTCGTACTGTTATATTGCAATGTCAATACGTCGTCGGTAATCACGTCCGGGACCTGACCATAGTCATCCTCTAAGATCTCATACCGCACAAACAGAGAATCTCCAGGCTCCAGTGTATCAATGAAGACATTCTGATCGCTTGTTTCAAGAGTCAAAACAGAATCGCGGAAGCCATCATAACCAGTAGGTGTGCCTATCATATCCATGTATCGTTTACCCGCAATGTAGATTTCATGCCAGGAATCGTTCGGACTCCTTGCAAACATATGGAAGATATACTCTGCCGTGAATCCATATGCTGTTGAAGTTCCCAAGTCGTCATGATAGGCAACGTCTTCAT
>Ga0209723_1005036_pt1 | contig 14046 bp, 9 predicted proteins | sample BiotimSIPDNA_2_FD_185750 | JGI IMG/M metagenome (GOLD analysis project Ga0209723, IMG submission 185750) | Anaerobic biogas reactor microbial communites from Washington, USA - Biogas_R2 time_0 SIP DNA (SPAdes) (version 2) | ecosystem: Engineered > Bioreactor > Anaerobic > Unclassified | place... | reverse complement strand
GACTGTAAAGACTGCTCCGCACGATATGCAACGGAGCAGCAGATACTGCTCTTTGCTTATCGCAAAATCTGTACAGAAAGCGTAAACAGTGGTTTCGGGTGCTCCACACAGGGGGCATTTGGTGAGGTCCTGAATGTTCATCAAACGTTCGTAATTCGCGCGTACATGCGTACTTCTTTATAAGAAGAAGTGCAAAGTTAATATCTGACGATACCCCTTGTCAAGTCTTTTAAGTTTTTTTTACCTTTCAGGACTCTATTTTATTCCCCAAAAGCGTGGCCGATGTCGCATCGGTTATTTTTACGGTCAGAAAATCGCCGGGATTGTGGTCTCCCTTGTCGAACACCACAGTGCGGTTGTGCTCTGTGCGGCCGTATAGCTGTTTGCGGGAACGTTTGGAAAATCCTTCGGCCAGCACTTCGTACTCGCGGCCTATGCACTCGCGGTTACGCTCCAGTGAAATTTGGCTCTGCAGAGCTATCACCTCATTCAGCCGCCTTATTTTGACCTCTTCGGGCACGTTGTCAAGCAGGTTTTTACTCGCATAGGTACCGGGGCGTTCAGAGTAACGGAAATTGAATGAGGCGTCGAAACGGCAAATCCGCATAAGGGAGAGCGTCTCTTCATGGTCCTCTTCACTCTCCGAATGGTAGCCGGTGAAGATATCGGTTGTAAGGCCGCAGTCGGGAATTATACGCTTTATGGCCTCGACCCGTTCCAGATACCACTCACGGGTATATTTGCGATTCATCAGTTTCAAAATACGGGAGCTGCCGCTCTGCACCGGCAGGTGTATGTGGCGGCATAGATTGGGAGTCCCGGCTATGAGTTCCAAAGTCCGGTTATCCATATCCTTGGGATGTGAGGTGGTAAACCTTATCCGCATGTCGGGAACGGTTTCTGCCACCATCCTTAGGAGGTCGGGAAATCCTACGGTGGATTTGCCGTTTTCAAACCTGTATGAGTTGACATTCTGTCCCAGCAGCGTAATCTCCTTGTAGCCCCTTGCCTGCAGGTCAAGCGTTTCGCTTATTATGCTCTGCGGGTCCCTGCTGCGTTCGCGTCCGCGGGTGTAGGGCACCACGCAGTAGTGGCAGAAATTATTGCAGCCGCGCATTATTGATACAAATCCGCTTATCCGATTGCCGCATATCCGTTCCGGGATTATGTCGCGATAGGTCTCGGTAGTGGAAAGTTCTACATTCATAGCCTTTTGGCCTGACTCTACTTGAGCCATCAGGCCAGGCAGTGAAAGATAGGCGTCGGGGCCGCATACCACATCTACGTTATGTTTCTCAACCAACTCGTCTTTGACTCGTGCAGCCATACAACCCATAATCCCGATCAAGAGACCCTTTTTTTTCCTTTTCATACTGTTGAGCACCTTCAGCCGTGCCCATATCTTCTGTTCTGCATTTTCGCGTATGGAGCAGGTGTTCAGGAATATTGCATCGGCTTCATCGATATTCCCGACAGGTATGTAGCCGGCCATCTTCATTATCGAGGCAATCACTTCGCTGTCAGCTACATTCATCTGGCATCCGTAGGTCTCTATGAACAGTCTCTTTTCCATTTTCAATACTCTTCCCGGGTTGTGGTTGCAAAGTTATCAATTTTGGTTGAATCGGACCCTTCAAAGATTGTCGGTAAGTCTTGTTTATCATAAAGGTATTGGTTAATTTTGCATCAGAAAAAAAGTTTAAACATAAATTTAATGGCATTAAAGAGAATAACGGCTGCCGAGGCAGCCCGTTTTGTTAAGAATGGCGACAATGTGGGACTCAGCGGATTCACACCTGCCGGAACTCCCAAGGCTGTCACTCATGAGATCGGAATTATGGCCCGAGAGCTGCATGAAAAGGGTCAGGAGTTTCAAATAAATCTATTTACCGGCGCATCGACCGGAGATTCGTGTGACGGCATACTGTCGCGTGAACATGCTATCCGTTTCCGTGCTCCCTACACCACCAACGAGGATTTCCGTGCAGCCGTGAACAGGGGTGATATCGCCTATAATGATGTTAACCTGAGCTGCATGGCACAGGAGCTTCGTTACGGTTTCTACGGCAAGCTAAACATCGGTATTCTGGAGGCTTTCGATATTACCGATGACGGTAAAATCTGGGTCACGGCAGGCGTGGGTATTGCACCTACCGTAGCCCGTCTGGCCGATAAACTTATAATCGAGCTCAATGCTGCACACGCCCGTTGTGCAAAGGGTCTGCATGACATTTACGAACTTACCGATCCTCCTTATCGCCGCGAAGTACCCATATATAAGCCCGATGACCGCATAGGTAAGGACTACATACAGGTTGATCCCTCCAAAATTTTGGGCGTTGTCGAGGTGAATATCCGCGATGAGGCCCGCGATTTGACCGCTCCCAACGAGATAACCCTTCAGATAGCTCATAATGTGGCACAGTTCCTCATCTCCGACCTGAAGCGCGGTGTCATCCCCTCTACTTTCCTGCCTCTGCAGAGCGGTGTGGGTAATGTTGCAAACGCCGTTTTAGGCGCTCTGGGTGAAGAGCCCTCTGTTCCTCCTTTCCAGATGTACACCGAGGTCATCCAGGATTCCGTGATTGACCTTTTACGTAAGGGACACTGTACTTTCGGCTCAGCCTCGTCATTGAGCGTTACTCTAGATACTCTTGATGGCATCTATGATGATATGGAGTTCTTTAAGGACAAGCTTGTACTCCGTCCCACCGAGATCTCCAATAATCCCGAGGTTGTCCGTCGTCTTGGTTTGATTGCTATGAACACTGCTTTGGAGGCCGATATCTACGGCAATGTGAACTCTACCCATGTGGGCGGAACCAGGATGATGAACGGTGTGGGCGGTTCAGCCGACTTTACCCGTAACTCCTTTATCTCCATATTCAGCTGCCCCTCGGAGGTCAAGGGAGGCAAGATAAGCGCCATTGTTCCCATGTGTACACATGTTGACCACAATGAGCATAGCGTCAATGTAATCATTACCGAGCAGGGCATAGCCGACCTTCGCGGCAAGTCTCCTGCCGATCGCGCCAAGACCATAATTGAGAACTGCGTGCATCCCGATTACAAGCAGCTCATGTGGGACTACCTTAAGGTGGCGAGGAAAGGTCATACCAGCCATGCTCTGGATAAGGCTTTCGCTCTCCACAAGGCTTTGGCCGAAAAGGGCGATATGCGTCTGGCAGAGTTCTGATATGTGAAAACCGAAGTTTAACAGTAATTGAAGAAAGACCGTCTTTTTGAATTGGCGGAGAATTACATCTCCCGTACAGATATCTCCTTGTTCCTTACCGGCCGTGCCGGTACGGGGAAAACTACTTTTCTTAGGTATATAGTTGAGAATACACCCAAACGTTGTGTGGTACTTGCGCCTACCGGTGTGGCTGCCATCAATGCCGGCGGTGTGACCATCCATTCTTTTTTTCAGTTGCCGCTCTGCCCCTATCTGCCCGATGTCAAGGAGCTTGTCAATGAGTATCAGATGCCCGAAGAACGTCGTCGGCTGCGCAAGGAGAAGATAAAGATCATCCGGACGCTCGACCTGCTCATAATCGATGAGATATCTATGGTCAGGGCCGACCTGCTGGATGCGGTTGATGCGACGCTGCGCCAGTATCGTCGCAACGACAGACCTTTCGGCGGGGTGCAGCTGCTCATGATAGGCGATACCCATCAGCTCCCGCCTGTTGTGACGGGGCAGGATGAGATGTGGTTGAGGCAGGTATATATATCACCGTTCTTTTTCCACTCAAAGGTGATGCAGCGGCTGGAGTATGTAACCATTGAGCTGCAGACCGTTTACCGCCAATCCGACATAACCTTCCTCAACATTCTGAACAATATCAGGGAAGGTGTTATGGACAACACCACCTACAGGCAGCTCAACAGCCGTCTGGATCCGCTCTTCGATCCCGATGATACGAACAGTCCCTCGGGCCGCAAATGGATCCGGCTTACCACACACAACCGTCAGGCCGAAAAGATCAATCAGCAGAAACTTAAAGCGCTGGGAACCCCTTTTCACACATTCTTTGCCGAAATTGAAGGCAATTTTCCCGAGAACTCATTTCCGGCCGAGCAGGAACTCCGGCTTAAGGAGGGGGCACAGGTTATGTTCCTGCGCAACGACTCCCGCGAGGGTCTCTATTACAACGGCAAAATAGCGACCGTAACAGAGATAGACAGGTTTAACGGAATAACCGTAACCGATGAAAACGGCGATGAGATTGTTGTTCTAAAGGAGAAATGGGAGAACATCAGCTTTGAGATTGACAAAAACAGTAAGGAGATAGTCCCTAAGGTTGAGGGTACATTCATACAGTATCCGTTAAAAGCTGCGTGGGCTGTCACTATCCATAAAAGTCAGGGCCTCACGTTTGACAACGTGATAATAGATGCGGCATCGGCTTTCAGCTTCGGCCAGGTCTATGTGGCGCTTTCGCGCTGCCGTTCGCTGGAGGGCATTGTCCTGAGCAGCCCCATATCGCAGTCCTGCCTCTTCGATAACGCCGATGTATCACAATTCGGCAGTGACTCCAAACCGGTGTCTGAGATGGAACATCTGCTGAAGGAGGCACACGACACCTACTACATGAACCTTCTGAAAGATTGTTTCAGTTTTGGGGAACTGTTGAGACTGTTCGGTTGGACGGTAGGAATATTCCGTAACCATTTACAACGCACCTATCCCGAACAGACTGGGAGGCTAGAGGAGTGCCGCAGGAAAATCCGCGACATGGAAGATGTAGCGAAAAAGTTCCGTCGGGAACTTGACCGTATAGGAGCCAAAGAGAGGGATCTGTTGGCAGAGAGAGTTTCCAGAGCATCGGAATTTTTTCTGCCGACACTGCTTGACGTCTCATCGGTTGCACGGCCTGCGCTCTCGGTCTCCATAGATAACAAAGAGGTTAAGAAAAGCCTTTCAAATGCATCGGATGAGCTCCTTTTGGAACTCTCGCTGCGCGTTCAGTATATGGAGAAAATTCAGGAGCAGGGCTTCAGTATCGAGGTCTGTCTTGAAACCCGTAATGAGATGATCTTAAGCGATTCCCAATCCGATAAGGGACGCAGCAAAACGAAAAAGGAGTCTGTTTTAAAGGAGAAAACACCCAAACCCGATATTAGCCAAATCTATTCCGACAACCGTCATCCCGAACTTATAGAACCCCTTACGGAGTGGCGCAAGGTACAATATATAGCCCGCAATGTTCCCGCATATCTGATTTTGAACCAACGCACTCTGCTCTCCATTGCCGATGCCGCTCCTGCCACCAGAGAGGAACTGCTTACCGTGCCCGGATTCGGCGTCAACAAATGGAAACAGTTCGGTCCCGAGCTTCTCCGGCTCATCGCCGAACATAGAAAATCCTAAACTTTTTTGATCTCTGTAACTCCCTTTTTAAGGTATGCCGGCTCTTGGGGTTACCTTTTTTGACTTGCTCATTTAAGGATTGTATCTCTCTTTCGGTAGGAGAGCAGAGCCAATATGCTTATAGCCGCAAAGGCAAGGACGATATAGATAAAGACGGTGGAAACGCCGTCCGTTACTCCATAGGAATGCATGCCGCTCAGCAGGTAGTTGACACCGAAAAAGGTCATCAAAACCGATGCAAAAGCCAGTACCGAGAGCAGGTTGAAAAGCCACAGATTATCTCTCTTTTTCACCAGATGGATATGCGTTACGATGCTATAGACTATCATGGTTATAAGCGCCCAGGTCTCTTTAGGATCCCAGCCCCAGTAGCGTCCCCATGACTCATTTGCCCAGATAGCTCCAAGGAAGGTGCCGATGGTCATCAGCGTAAGACCCACCAGCAGAGCCATATTGTTTGTGATGCTCAGCTCTTTTATACGGAAGCGTATCAGTTCGCTTTTTTTTGCAAAGGCCGTCAGCGACAGATTGACAATGCCCAACAGGAACCCGATGCCGAAAAACCCGTAAGCCGCCACGATAACCGCTACGTGAAACATGAGCCAGGGTGATTTAAGCACAGGCACCAGGGTCCCTATTTGCGGGTCCATCCAGTTCAGCCCCGAAACAAACAGAATGATCCCTCCGAAAAGTGTTGCCAATGCCATGGTGATGGTACTTTTCCTGCCAAAAACAACACCCGCCAAAACGGTTACCCAAGCCACATACACCATCGTTTCATAGGAGTTGCTCCACGGAGCGTAACCGCCGATATACCAACGCATCCCCATACCAAAAGCATGAATCAGGAAAGCACATAAAACAGCGACTGATAAGACTTTTATGGTTGTATCCGCCCATTTCCGTTTTCTAAGCAGCTGCATAAAGGTCAAAACAAGCATCAAACCGCCCAGAATAAAGTAGGACAGCTTGCAGCGGTCGAAAATTCGCATCCTGTTGTAGCTGATCTCAGCTTGTATCTTTCCTACATCGATATGTGCTCCGATGTCGTTTTTCAATTGAAACTCTCTTATTTCGGCAACCAGTTGTCCGGGTTTGCTCCACTCTCCGCTTTGCAGCGAGCGGCTGACTTCGGCAAGATAGTTCCTGAAACAGTCAGCAACGAACAGAGAATCCTCTTTTGGGAAGATGGAGGGACTGACGTTCGGCGGATACCAGGTGTGCGTCTCATCGCCCGGGTCAGGATAAATCCGCAGCAAGCTGTAATCCAACAGCTGAAAGACAATGCTCACCCTTTCATCAAGTTTCATCATATCTTTATCGGTTGCCGAGCGCTCTGCAGGTAATTTCCCGTAAATCAGTTGCATCTGCCGAAGCAATTTATAGTTGCCGTTTCCGTCGAAAAACTGTGCGTAAGAGGCCCAATCTCTGGGCAACCCGTAGAGCGATGAGATTTCGCGGTTATCTATTGCAATTATCGGCTCATGAATCCACAGTTGCGGCTCTGCAAGGAAGCTGAGCAGAAACTGCTCAGGGTTGAATTGCCCCATCTTTAGCTCCTTGTACACTTTCCGCACTATTTCGGATGAGAGGGTGTGCATCGGTATGATCCTTCCGTCCGATTGTACGGGCAATGCTGCAAATTGGGCGGCATGTTCCGGCGGGATCAAGAGATTCGGGGTGCTCTCTGCGGCTTGCGCCCGTGAAACAGTTGCTATGATCAGCAATATCAAAGCGAGGGTAAGATGTTTGCTCTCTTCCCGCAAACTCTTAAGCTGACGGCCCAACCGGCGAAGACGGGAGTTTTTCGTAAAAAACGTAAGTAAAAATCCGCAGAAAAGTAAAAAGTAACCTGTGTAGGTTATGGTCCTGCCTGCCACATCGCGGTTTACGGAGAGAATTGTCCCGAGCTCATCCCGGTCGTACGAAGCCTGGAAAAACCGATAGCCTTTCACGTCCAGCACGTTGTTCATAAAGACTTTTGCCTCCTGTACTCTGCCGTCAACATGTACCAGCAGGTCGCTTTCATAAGATGAGGGGCTTGCCGAACCGGGATAGCGGTTTAACCGGAAGTCGGTCAGTTCCAACATGAACGGCAGCTTTTCAACGCTGATCCCTTCGGCAGTGCGGATAATCATCTCATCGGTTTTACTCCCTTCCCGAATGTGTACTGTGCCCTCTTTCCCGAAAAGGAAAGTTGTCAAGGCCCCGCCCAAAATCACAACAAAAGCCAGATGCACGGTCAACAGCGCCCATCGCTTCTGTTTTACGTAGCCCTGTCTGCTCCAGGCGGCAATGAAATTGAGTACCAGCAAAAACTGCAACAGGAAAAAAGCGGGCGAATAATAGACCCACTTTTTTGCAACATCGGTTCCATGATCTTTTTCAATAAATGTCGCGACAGCCATTACCGCTGCATATATCAGAAGCAGGGTGATGGTTGTCTTGTATGAGGAGAGATAACGTTTTGCTTTTTCCATAGATGCATTTACAAAGGTATATGATAAATTTCATACCGTCCGCCCGGAGCCGCACTCCGCTTCCGGAACTGCGTGACCTAAACCGCTCGATTAGAAACTCCGTCTGCTCCCGCTATGTGCTATAATTAGAGTATGGGGATGCGGTAAACGAAGCCTGCCGAGACTCTGAAGCTGTTGTCCGGAGTGGCAACTTGCGTTACGGCGGGTTCGAGATAATTTTTAAAAGTTGCGGTTAAAAACAGGTGCAAATTGTCATCTTTCATCGGATAAAACTCCACTCCGGCCTGGTAATTCCATGAGGTCAGACAATTGCCTTTGTCCAGCGAACCGCTTGATTCATAAGTTGAAAAATTATTGTAAAAACATTTCAAAAGAATATTCCATTGAGGCAGAAACCTGTAATTTGCTTCTCCTAACAGAGAAAAATAGTTTACGTTTTCCACAACATTTTGCGGCCTGGCTGTCAAACTTCTGATCCCGCCCAAGAAATCAATTTCGGAGTGTTGATAGAAGGCGTCAATGTAAATGGTGAAAGGACCCGACTGCCACATTTGTCCGCCACTCACCATCATCAGTGTTTTGCCCTTTGCGGGCGAGGTAATATTCGCCGCATACCGAAGTTGAAGGCTGTTATCCAGATAGCTGCTGTTCCAGCCAAGCGAATAGTACAGAGGTAATACAGGCGGTTCAAGTTGCAAAGCTGTTTGTGGAATACCGATGGCTTCTCGCCATGTTCCCATACGGTTGTTAACAATTTGGAAAGAAAATTCCTGATTTTGCGTTGGGGTAAATGCTATCTGTATCCCGGTTAAATAGCATGTAACAAGATTTGATATTCCGCTGTAGTCATACACATCTACGGGATATTTGTTGTACTCAAAGCCGCCTATCGAAAGGGCCTGCTTGCCGGCAGTCATTGAGAAGAGACCGTTAAACGAATATTTCAGATAAGCATAATCAATTGAGGAGGGCAGATTTTCTTTGGTGAACACGGGTGAAACTTTGTTCAACCGCTGTAAGTACCTGTAAGAAAGCTTTGACGTAACCTCTCCGCCAAGATCAACTATAATGTGGTCGAATTTAAATTCGCCGCGTTCAAATTCCAACGGTGTTCCGTTAGATTGGGCGTGAAAGGCGGGGCGTAAATGGAGTGAGAGATTAACTGATTTAGGAGTCTCATCGGTCGGTTGTGCGAACAGCGATGAGCTGCTTAAACAACCCCAAGAGCAGATTAAGGCAAGCACGATAGAAAAATGATACTTCTGTTTCATGTTGTTTTTGATTTTTACTTATGTTATGTAGAGTTAGACAATTTCACTGCAAATATTGAGCAATATCAATACTTCGTGGAAAAATCAACTACAAATCAAGCGATTTTTTGTGATATAATTTGCAAAATTAAAACGAAATTAAGATATTGCACTGTCATTTTAACAAGAAGGCTTTATGTCTGAGCAAAAGAAAAATATAAACAGAAAAATAGGCAATCTGTTATTGGTGCTTGTTGTTTTGTTTGTTGCTGGATGGATAGTAAACTATTATGCCGGTGTCGTTGGCGGCTCACGCGGAAAAAGCGGACTTTTCGCACAGCAGACATCGGAAATTGTGCATCCCGACATTTCATATGTCCTTGCGAGTGAACCGTTTCCGGCCGAGGACAAGTACTGTCTCGCCTGCCATCAGGGTATTGAACCTACCCGTCCCATCGGCTCAAAAATGATGCAGCAGATACTCGAAAAAGGTGCAGCCCTTGGCGATCCCAACGGTTGCGTTATCTGTCACGGAGGTACGCCTGACGAGTTGGAAGATAAAGATAAAGCACACAGCGGAGTTCCCAAAGGCAGTCTGCTCACTGCGTTTACGCCGGTTCCCGGCGCGTTGCAAGTGAATGACAATACTTGCGGACAGTGTCACAAGGACCATGTCTATAACGTTCGCCTCTCCATGATGAACAGCGATGCGGGCAAGATGAAGGCAATTTCCTGGAGTTTCGGCATCGGCACTGAAAATTACGATCACGTTTATGCCAACAGCACGCTTGTTGATACCGACGGAGAGACTCCCCGATTCGGCACCGGGCAATACATCGATTATATGAAGGAGATGGCGGCCACTTTCCCCGGGCAATTTCCTTCCGAGCTGAAAGAGATCCCTGCCGTTTCTGCCAAAGATATAGAGACAAATCCGGAGCTTGCCGCCTTTACCTATTTGCGTAACTGCAATGCTTGCCATCTGAGCAACAAGGGAAATCAGGGCAGAGGACATTACAGGGGAATGGGCTGTGCCGCTTGCCACAGCGTTTACAGCAATGAGGGTTTTTACGAGGGCGGTGATCCCGAAATACCGACAGATGAACCCGGACATCTGATGGTACACGCCATGCAGGGAACGAGAAAGTCAAGTATCCGCTTCAACGATCATGAATTGAGTGGTGTGCAGATCTCCACTTGTGCAGCCTGTCACGCGGCAGGACGCAGGATCGGACATGCCTATCAGGGACTGATGGCCTTGGATGACTCATACAATCGCGGACCTTTCGACGAAAAGGGACTGCCGCAAAAATCCAATGCCGGTTATGTGTTTAAGTATATGCAGGGCGATGTACACCGGCAGATAGAGAAGGATGAAAAGATGGTTCCCGGACTGCTGTGTCAGGATTGTCACACAACCAACTCCATGCACGGCAGCGGAAATATCGAGGCTGCCACGCTGGCGGCGATAGAGATAGAATGTGCCGATTGTCATGGAACGCCCACACACTATCCGTGGGAACTGCCTTTGGGTTATGGTGACGAGTTCGGCAAAACGCTTGACATGAAACTTGCCCGCGGTGTGGCCGATGAACCGCTCGAGGTTACCAAAGAGTTTGGCATTACCTATCCCAAGGAGGACGGCTACCTGCTTTCGGCACGGGGAAATCCTCTGGGCAATGTGGTAAGGCGGGGCAACCGTGTCATTGTCCACTCTGACGGCAGTAACAACGAATTTGAACTGATCACCTTAAAAGAGATAGCTAAGACTAAGAGCTGGCAAAATCCTATAGATGCCAAGGTGGCGATGGTTTCCACCGAGCACATAGAGAAAATGGAGTGTTATGCCTGTCATTCTACATGGGTGCCGCAATACTACGGATATAAATATGTGATTGACTATTCCAAAACCTCTGTCGATTGGCTTCGCTCCCCGCAGCTCTACGGGGCCGATGGCACGACTGCCGATTATCACCAAAAATTTGCAATGCAACCCGGTGCACCGACTTACGGTGACTACAGCCATATCCGTTGGGAGAATGCACCCCTGGGCATCAATGGCGAGGGAAGGGTTTCGCCCCTGGTCGGCGTGATCCAGACGGTCAGCACCGTAATTGACAAAGATGGAGAAACGGTTGTATGGAACCGTGTGGCTCAGACGGAGGCAGGTTATAATGCCATCGAGCTGGCGCCGCTCAATCCGCATACCACATCACTGAAATCCAGAGAGTGTGTGGACTGTCACGGCAACCCCGTTGCAGCGGGATACGGTATTGACGGAGGAATTTACGATGCAACGCCGGGTGAACCCCGTTATGCCGATGTGGTTGACGCCGAAGGGAATAACGTAAGCCGATATACCCGGGCGCAAATCGCCGCTATAAGAGAACTGCACGGCGATTTTATGAGGCTGCTCACCCTCGATGGAGATCAGGTGCAGACCATCGATACGCACTGGCCCACTTCCATGCCGCTTACCCTGGAGCAACGCGATTTGTTGACCCGCAAAAACAGTTGTGTTGCCTGTCACCGCGATATTCCAAAAGGCACCATTCCCAACCGCATGCTGACCAAGATTGCGCAAATCACCAAACTCTCTTTTGCTACTCCCGAGAAGCATAGCAAAATCGTACACAGCAATAACCTGATGATTGCATGGATCAAGGCACTCGGTGTTGTAGGGCTTATCGTGTTGGCGGGATTGATTGTATGGGGAATCGTCGAGCGTAAAAAGGTAATTCGCTTTTGGAAAAGATTTGTAGCATTCCTGAAAACTCCCCAGTCCGAAAAAGAGTAGTTTTCGATAAGATTAGGAAACAACCGAACTATACTGACAACTGTTGCCCTTTCGGGTAGCAGTTGTTTTTATTTTTCCTAAGTATATGACAGCCGGACTTTGTCCGATGAGCAGCCAATCACAATCCCAAGCGTTAAATAATGTTAATTTCGTTGCGGATAAAAAAATCTGCTATATATTTGCTGCGTATTAGTGAACTAATACACCAACAAACAAGTAAACATTATATTAATATGATTAAAATCAGGGATTTAAGATTCAGTTACGGCAACAATGTCGTACTTAAGGACATTTCGATGGAGCTTAAAGAGGGCCGGATATATGGTCTTCTTGGAGAGAACGGAGTGGGCAAGACCACTCTGCTTACCCTGCTTGCAGGCCTGAAAGAACCCGGCAGCGGCTCAATTGAGATAGATGGTCAGAATCCGTTTGACCGCACGCCTTCATTTCTTTCGCAAATCTATTATCTGCCCGATGAGGTTCCTGCAAGCCGCATGAGAGCTATCGACTTTGCAACGGACAGAGGACAGTTTTGGGTCAATTTTGACCCGGACAAGTTCAGTGAAATTGCAGGAGTGTTGGAAACCGATACATCCATGCGCATGGATCAGATGTCATACGGCCAGCTCAGAAAGACCTACATCAGCTTTGCGCTTGCTTGCAACACCCGATACCTCTTTATGGACGAGCCGACCAACGGATTGGATATACCCTCCAAATCTCAATTCCGTAAGGCGATGTCCAAATATACATCCGAAGAATCAACGCTGCTCATCTCCACCCATCAGGCGCGGGACTTGGAAGCGATAATTGACCCAATAATAATTTTGGACTGCCAAGATGTGCTGCTGAACGCTTCGCTCAGTGAAATCATGAAAAAGATCTATTTTGATTATTCAACTACAATCTCTCCCGAAGCCCTCTATTCCGAACTTATACCCGGAGGCTGCATTCAGGTGCTGGTCAACAGGAGCGGCGAGGAGAGCAAAGTCAATATAGAGGCCCTTTTCAATGCAGTTCACAAACACAAAGAGCTTATAAAAAAGATGTTTAACAACGAAATGGCATAATTATGAGAAGTAATGTTTTTAATATGAATAGATTCCGGCGTTATTTTAGCTCCGATTTTCGTTCCGCCGTCTCAAACTACGGAATAACATTTCTGGTCTTCAGTACACTTGCTGTCACTGCATATCTGTTACACGGCCTTTTTTTCCTGACCGCCACGGGTGAATGGCATGGAATGAGTTCATGGCTTCGTATTGTGCTTTTTGTAATATTCGGATTAACGGTATTGATAGGTTCACCTGCCAAACTCTACGGACATCTGACCGACCGCAAAGAGGGTTCGGCATTCCTTTTGGTTCCGGCATCACGGTTTGAGAAGTTTGTCTCAATGGTGCTGATATCCTGTATTATCACACCGTTTCTGTTCGGAGTCGTCTATATGACGCTGGACTCCTTTGTCTGTTTTATTGACCCTGCCTGCGGCGACTCCCTGTTTAAAAGTTTTTTCAAAAACTCGCCGTCATTCATCGATACAACCCCCGATATACTTATATATAAGGAGAGTATCCGCTCAATTCTGACGCCCTGGCTCTACTTTGATGACATCATCCAGATTTCGCTCCTGTTCCTTCTGGGTGCTCTTATATTCAAAAAGTCCAAGACAGGTAAAACTTTAGGCTCCCTTATTTTAATATCCATCTCTTTGAATCTTCTGCTTACTCCTATCATGTCACTCACCATGTTTGACAAGTTTAAGATGATGGCAGAGATGAGCGATGCCGATATCACCCTTGGGACCATGGAGCAGATGTTTCCCTTTTTCTCATGGGTCCTGAGAAATCTGGCTATTCTGGACACAATATCCGATACTCTCATGAACGGCCTGCTCATGTTCTTTGTATGGCTCCGGCTTAAGAAAATTAAACACTAACCGCTACAGATATGTATTATGGAATTTAATCAGAACAAACCGATATATTTACAGATAGCCGACGGAATCCTGGAAAAGATTCTGAGCAGCGAGTTAAAAGAGGGTGACAGGATACTCTCCGTGCGCGAACTGGGTGCTGAGTTGGGAGTCAACCCCAACACGGTAATGCGCAGTTATGAGAAGCTTACTCTTGACGGCATAATCTA
>Ga0209723_1005031_pt1 | contig 14054 bp, 17 predicted proteins | sample BiotimSIPDNA_2_FD_185750 | JGI IMG/M metagenome (GOLD analysis project Ga0209723, IMG submission 185750) | Anaerobic biogas reactor microbial communites from Washington, USA - Biogas_R2 time_0 SIP DNA (SPAdes) (version 2) | ecosystem: Engineered > Bioreactor > Anaerobic > Unclassified | place... | reverse complement strand
GGGGCCGGCTTCTTTAATGGGATCGGGGGTGTCGGTTTATAGTCATAAACCGTAAGATAAAAAGGGTCACCCCGGGCCTCATGTTTTCTTAGCTTTTGGGTTAGTATGTTTAAATGATAGCAGGCCCGCCGGTAGGGTGTGCCTATCTCCCGGTTAAAATGTTCTCCATATAAATTTAGGAGGAGCTCCTCCCGGGTGGTGGTGGAGAGGCTCATTTTGATCCTCCCTCCACGGCTCCCAGGTCCCCCCGCTTAAGGGGTCCATTCCGGGGTAAGGTTTTCATCACCTCTTTTACCCGGCTCTCATCTATACCGGTTAGGCTTGAAACTTTACGGCTCAAGTCACTTTTGAGGGTCCCGGGGTTAAGGTCTAAGATCCTGAGGACCTCCTCCTGGATCATTTTCTCCTCAAAATCCCTTTTACTATCTCCTTTCTCATCCCGTTTTAGATTATCTAACTCAAGAACCCGGGCCTCCATGTCCTCCCGGGCCCGGGTGTCACCTTTTAGGGCTTTATCCTGGAGCTCCTTAACCTCATCCTCTAACTTTTCCCTTCGGTCTTCTTTACCCCTGAAAAATACACTTTTATCCTCAAAGTCTTTTTTCCCGTTCTCGAGGGATGAAATTTCTTTATCGGGGCTTTTTTCATCAGAAAAAATTATCCTCACAGAAAAATGTTCTAAGTGTACCTTTTTAGTAAAAGAGTCTATACTACACTCCATAGGGTCTAAAAATCCCCTAAGCACTTTTTTAAATTGCGGGGGGTATCTAGTCTTATCTATAAAAGTTAATCCATTAACTGACTTTTCCGTGAGGATATTTTTAATCTCCTCTAATTTCTCCTTTAGCTCATCCTCTGAGTATGCTATCTTTAAAAAGGAGTTTGAGGATAAATGATTATATTTCTCATTGAAAGGAGAGAAAACCACCCGTCTTTTATCAGCCTCATCTTTTCCTTTAATTATAAGGCCTAAATCCTCCAGGGGCTCCAGTACGTTCTCAGTAATCCAGTTATCACTATTAGGCAGCCCGGCCTCATTAAAGGCCTTTCTTATGGCCTTTAGTGTAAAGCCCCGATCACCCTCCACACTCTCCTTATCAAGATCCAGCTTCTGGATTATTTCAGTAAAATATCTCAGGGGTAACTCTGATCCCTTAATGAAAAAGTGGTATTTATCAAAGACCTCCACCACATTTTTTAGGTCATTCATGGTTACCATCCAATAAGGCAACCCCCGGGCTTCCAGGTAAGGCCGGCCCGGGAGGTTGAAAAGACAGCTCCCCTCCATGAGGGATAAGAAATATTTAAAATCCCTCATATGCTGACCCATAGTGGCCGGGAAACTCTTATTAAGCTTATCAGCCATAGGGTTAAAGGTAAAACGGACCTTATCAGGTGGAAGGGTGCCTATTTCATGTATCACATAAAAGGCCTGGTATAATGTGTTTTTCAAAAATAATATGTAACTCTGGCAGCGGTTAAACTCCTCCCGCTCCCGTTCCATCTCCTCAGGGCTTATAATACTCCCGTACTTTCGGGCCGTATGCTCATTAGCGGCCTCATATTTTTTACCGGTCATCTCAGGGGAGACTACTATAAACCGGCTTCTTATCTGATCCCATAGGTTCCCGCCGTGTTTGTCAGCGGTGGCATATAGGAAAACCGGCCACCCCTTGATTTTAGCGTCCATTGTTACTTGAGGACCGTTTTGGTATGCCTTATCTACAAATTTATACTGTATTTCATAGGTGTCCCGGCTCATTATAGGCCTTAGGTTAGCTAGTGTTTCGGTATTAGGTGCCTCCAGGAAAAGGAGGATTTTCCCCTCCATATTAACCACCTTTTCACCCCGATCATATAGGGCCTGGAGCTCTCCCTGGAGCTTATTCTTTAAGGGTTTATCCTCTTTACTCCCGCTTAACTGGTTTAATTGTTGTTTTATTTCTCTTATTTCAGGCTCCAGGCTTTCACCGGTTACCTTATCCATTAAAACCCCGTGCTCCCGGGTTAGTACCTGAGGAGTCATCCCTGCCAGGTTCCAAACATCCCCTTTAGGAAAGACCTTAGCAGCCTCCACCAGGGCATAGGTTTTCCCCTCACTCTGGGGACCCTCCAGGGCTAAATTAAGGGGGTTAGGAGTGTAAGCTGAGGCCATGACTATTAAGGCCAATTTAACCAGGGTTTCATCATGTTTAACAGCACGGCCTATATAATCGGTTACCTCCTGGAGAGGATCCTCTGATTTTATCAACTCCATGGCCCGCTCCAGATAACCCTCCACCTCAGGGGTGTCCTCCCGTTGGGGGCTATTCCCTGCCGGCAGGGATCGGGGTTCTTTTCCCAGGCTCTGGATCAGGTGCTGGTTTTCTTCAATGAAAAGGCCTAACTCCTCCAAATACTCCCCTATCTCCTCCGTTGAAAAATTAGATTTTTTATCTAGAGTTTTGATTAGGTTTTTATCCCGTGTCTCATGCTCCTCATGGAGAGGGGCTTTATTCACATATGCACGGTGGAGCCGTTGGAGTTCTTTATCCTTAAAAGCTATCCATTGATAATGATACTTGTTACCCTTCTTTTTCTGGGTAAACCAATAATCTTTACCATCCTTTTTACCAAAATAAAAGCTATAACCACCCTTAAGGGGTGTTACTGGTTTACCCCTGAAGATAAGGCCACGGTTTTTAGGTCCTAATCCCGGGCCGGTCATCCAATCCGCTCCAATATAAAATTAGTATCCTCAAGGAGTAAGGGGAGCCCCCTCTCCAGGCCGATCCTCACTAATTCAGTTAATGGGAGTTTAACCTGGTATTCCTTTTTAATTTCATATTGGAGTTTTTCTATAATTTCCCGTTGTTTCGGGTATAGGTGCACCGTTAGGGGCACGGTTTCGATATATTTCATATCAAGGCCTCCGTTTATTTTATTTATTGAAAAAAAGAGGCTTTTCAGGGGGTCCTTGATAATAAAAACCTATATATATATTAGTCCGTATAATATCCTATGTCTTATGTAGGAGGGGAATTAATTTTATAATGGGTTTCTGGAGTGCTGCCCGCACCCTGGGAGCCCTGATTTTCCTCTATTTCTCGTTTTTAATCTCTTTATGAGCTTATTAATTTCTCCTTAACGTCTTTTTATTCATTATTTGAGTTACTGGGATTTTTGGTAAAAAAAATCCCGCCTTTCTAATTCTTAATAAAGGTTAGTATCTCCTCCTATAAATATTTAGATGAGGAGACGTAGGTTTCAAGTGTAACTAATGATTAGTAGGGTATAGGCCTATATACATTTTTTGCTTTATAAGAACACGTCAAGTGTACTAAGTATACTTTTTCTACTTATTCTACCATGTTTCCTTTTTTTACCCTTTTAGGTAACTATTAGTATAATTAGTAACAATTACTAATCCAGGGAGTAGTGAGACCTTATGAAAAAACCAACACTCGAAGAAATAAGAAGGTCCAAAATATTAGATATCCTTGTAACCTACCGATATTTTGATAAAAAAGAAAAAATAGCTCATTATAAGGATAAAGTCCCTCAAAAAGAAGTAGGGAGACATATAAATTGGTTTTACATTGATAAAGAAGCGGATCCATTAGATACTAAAAAATGGCCGGTCACTCCACTAGTAATATCAAAAACATTAAAAGGCTTGGAAAAAGACGGCCTAATAATTAAAGACCATCATAAAACACCTGGAAAAAAAGGCCCCGCTGAAAACCTTATCATTCTAAAAAGAGATATTAACACTCTTTATAAAATAATTAAAGAATATAATAATCCTACTTTTGAATATCACTACCGGGGGCTCCTTGGTATTAATTTATTAAACTCTCCATATGGTTATGAGTTAGTAAATATGGATTTAGTTGATACCGTATTAAAAGAGTATAAAGGCCTATTATTAGAGTCTAAAGAGAAAAAAAGGTTATTAGATTTAATTAAAATTTCTCCTAGTGCCCTCTTTGTATTTATTGACGGGCCTAAAAGTGAGTTTATGAAAAGTAATTTGGAATATCTTAGTAATGAGGAAAATAAAAAAGCCTTGTTTCTTTATGTTTTAGACGGTGTCGGGAGGGATTTTACTTATTTAAGCCCTCATTCCACTCCCTGGAAAGTAGAATATGAAACTAAAGTAAAATTTAGTGACTGGGAGACAGAAGATAAAATAAACCCTGAGCCTTACCTGGAAGATACGCTATTAATAGAAAAAAATAGTATAAAAATGACTTCCCGTTCTACCAGGGGAGGCACCATCTTTAGCACATACTATAAACCGTTTAAAGAATAAAAAAGGGGTTTTAGGGGTCTTCCATGGGATAAAGGGGAGGAGGTGGCCCTTTAATTCATGGAGCAATTATGCCACCCCCTGGGATGAAACGTAACACTAATTATTATATTTTGTAAAGTTTTGTAAAGGATTAACACTAACACCCCTATTTTGTTAAGGATGTTAAGGATAAGGGGTTTAAAGGGTGTCCATGCTTTCAGGCTCAAGCACCCTCCAGTATCCCACCCCTGAGGGCTCCAGCTTACCCTCCTTTTCCAGGTTAAGGATTAACTTTTTTAGGCCGGGTCCATCCCTGCCGCTTATGTCCTGGAGTTTCTTTAATCCTATCTTTTTCCCGGGCTCCAGGAGATTATAAAGGTTTTTATGAGGGGAGGGGGTTAAGGTGGCCTGATCCCCGGGGTCATTACCTGGGAGACTCCACCGGTTATTATTAAGGTACTCTATACGTCCCGTGTCCCTTAACCGGTTTCTCCACTTTTTAAGGGCCGTTTCACTATAAGCCTCCACGGTGCTTTTAATCCAGTTATTCAGCTCTCCAGATCCTACCAGGGGATAGCTCTCAAAACGTTCATCAAATTCATTTAGGAATTTCTGGATCCGGGGGTGGCTACCGTGTCCCTCTGGGAGGATTTCATATACCCTCCTCTGGAGATCGGGGCTACTATGAATTTTCATGTAGAGCTCCAGGGCCTCCCCTATGGCAGGGGTTAGCTCTCCATGTATTTTCCCTTTAGTACGTTTTATATGTTCCTTGAATTGATTATAAACCTCTTCATCGACCCTTATTTTCTTTCTATTTTCAGTCATCCCTCAAGATCCCCCTAATTTACACCTGAGGAGCTGCCTAGAAAAGGGGACATTTCTCTGAGAAAAGGAGCATTTCTCTTACCTATAAGTATTATTATTATATATATTATTATTATATATATTATATTATATTATATTATACTTATATTAACACTTATAGAGAGATTTAAACCCTTTTAAAGTCCCTAATTTTCTTTTAACTCCACTTACTAACCATGTTTAATAAACGGTGCTTAATACATTCTTAAAGCCTCTACCATGATCTAACCCATAGATACCTTTTCGGGTTTTCGGGTGTCAGGGTAGCCACCCCTAAAAAATCTTATATTTTCAGGGGTTGAAAACTCATAGAAAAAAGAGGGTCTCCAGGTCATGGCAGCTTATAACCATATAACTTTAAATAGCATAGGCTCCCATAACCTATATTACACGAGGCCCCCCGTCTCAGGGGGCCTTTCCTTTTGCTATTTTCTATTGAGTTCTTTTAAACCATCTATCTATATTAGGCATATAATAAATGTTTATGTTTTATCCTCCACCTCCCGGGGCCCTGGAGCTCTTTTTAAACCATCTCCAGGGGTGGCCCTCTAAGGTGCCTCTAAGTGTACTTTACCGGGATATAACCCAATCCCTGGCAGGCCTTTAAAAGCTTTTTTTCATGAAAAAACCTCTCCAGGGACTGGCAGGGAATAGCACCCCGCACCCTATAAAATAAAGGCTTTTTCATCCTGGCAGGGATCTTACTTGAGCCTATTCTATTGACATGTCCTCTAAATGTTGGTTCATCCGTTCTAAAGCCATTCTTACTTTATAAAAATTACTATTCCCCTCTCCATCATCATGAATAGAATTAGAAAGGTCGCTAAGAGAATTACTAATACTTATTAAATTTGCGTTTATCATGCCTAAAGTATAGTTTATTTCGCTTAATTGGTGCTCTATTTCTTCGCTCATCATTAAACCTCTTTTTTTTAATTTATTTTTTGGGTCATTATCTTTAAATACGTTGGAATATAGAATTAATTGGTGGTGAGGGCCGGTTTTACCGTTTCTCACTACTCCCACTTACTCCCATTTTAATTTTTTATACTTTTTCTCCAGGTCCTTAGGCTTTATTTCGGTATATATTTCAGTACTTGAAAGGCTACTATGCCCTAGAAGTTGCTGGATCTCTTTGATATTAAAGCCCTCCTCCAGGCTATTAGCTGCAAAACTATGTCTAAGTATATGAGGGGTGACCCGTTTATCAAGGCCGGCCTCCTGGGAGGCTTTCTTAACTACACGTTGTATGGAGCGGGTGGATATTCGATCCCCTGATCTGGTAGTGAATAGGGCCGGGCCTTTATCCTCCCGGCCTTTTCGGGTTCTTTTATAGATCATGTCCTTTAGGAGCTGGAGGGTTTCCCGGTCCGTATAAGTCACCCGGTCCCGTCCTCCTTTCCCATCATTTACCTTAACGGTGCCCTCATTAAAATCCACGTCCTCCTTATTGAGGGCCACTAATTCACTAACCCTTAAGCCTGAGGTATAGAGTAACCTTAAAACGGCCCTATCCCGGGTTTCATATACACCACGGGGGGCCTCTAGGAGTTTCTCCACCTCATCCCTGGAGAGGTATTTAGGGAGCCTTTTCCTGGTTTTAGGGAGCTCCACATCCTGGCAGGGATAACCTAACCGTATAAGGAATATTTTAATAATGGTAGTTGCGGTTTTCAGGCTTTCATTTTTATAATGATGATCCCGTTTAAGGTGGAGCTGATATTTTTCGATCAGCTCCTGGCAGTTCTCAGGGGTTAAGTCATGCTCCCGGGTGTAATTTATGAAGGGCTCCAGAAAGGCCCGGTAGTTTTTAATGGTTACCTGGGAGCGGCCTAATACCTCTAACCGTGTTAGGTAGTCTTCCAGGTCCTCATCATTGATCATCCTTCTTACTCCTTTTAGGGCACGGATCAAAAGGCTCCAGGTCCAAGTCAAAGCCCTCCAGATTTACCTCCAGGGGCTCAAGATCTACCTCAAAGGGTTCTAAATCTACCTTCAAAGGCTCAAGATCTATCTCCTCCAGGAGATCCTCACTCTCTAGGGTGATCAGGTGCTCCCTTAGAATAGCCTCCAGGAGCTGCCGGTCATCCCTGCCGGTGCACCGGGCCCTTATTTCATGGAGGAGCCCGTCTAATCTGTTAAAGTCTTTTTTCATATGTCTTAAATACCCCCTTTAGTTGTTACGTAAAGAAATAATAAAGCAAAACTCCAGGTTCCCAGAAAGAAAAATAAAGGGATAGCCTGGGAGAAAGTAACTCCCGGCCTCTTTAATATGATTATCATCCAAAAAACACCTCTGGCACGTTGTCAGGGATAGGGGCCACCTGGAACCGGTGGAGCCTCTCTTTTACTCTTTCCTGGAGCTCAGGGTCCAGCACTACCTCAGTTAATAGGGCCCGGGTTACGTTTATTAATTCATAACCGGTTTTTTCTTCTATTAGTTCACCCTCTCTCTGGCTTATGGAAAAGCCCAGGCTTACATTTTTTTTAGTTTTTCTTACCATGTTCTCCACTACTCCCAGAAACTCCAGGGGGTCCTTTTCAGGCTCCCGGGTTTCTATATTATACTTCTTTTTACTAACTTAAATAAGTGTCGTTTTATTATTATAAAGTGTAACTCAGTATAAAAAGGAGGTAAAAAGTCACCTAAAAGTCACGATCACCCTATACCAAAAGAGAATAAAATAATATATTAAAGAGTAACAATAGTAATAAGGGGTTAAAATGAAGTTAAAAATAGTTTTACTTTCTATATTGGTTTTACTGGTAGTTTCCGTTTCGGGATGTGCTGAAAACACTAAAGAATATAACAATAACCTAGTATCTTTTTCTTATCCTGAGAGTTGGAATATTTTTATGGATGACTCTACTTCTAATGACGTTCAAATTGAATTTGAAGGACCTGACATTATTTCATGTATAATCCAGGACGCAGAACTTTATACTGGGAGCGTTGAAAATGATTATTTAAATACTAATGCGGGTTTTAATGATTATAAATGGACTAAAAAAACAGTAAATGGTTATAATTTTTGGGACGGTGTTAAGGAGAACTCTCCACCTCATATTACACGTCAAGGAGTCTTCCAAAAAGATAATAAAATTTACATTATACGGTTTTATGGAAAATCATCAGCTTCTAATGAATATTACCAGGTAGTAAATAGTTTCAAAATAAAGGTTTAAGGTCCCGGCAGAGATCAAGACTTCCAAGGTTAGAGCTCATAATAAAAAAGTCTATAAATTTATATATGGTTAACCATATATAACAAAATCATGACTTATGCAGCACCTGTTAATATGGAAAAACCTAAAACAATAGGAACTAAATTAACCCCTTACGAAAACGAAGAAATAAACAAATTAATAGATGCCGGTATATACCTAAGTGTCTCTGATTTCTTAAGAGAAGCGGTTAGGGAGAAATTAAGAGCAATTAAGGTGATTAAAGTTAGAGATATAGATTATAACGTTGCTAAAAAAGAAGTTTTAGGCTATTACCGGCAGTATTCAGAGGCTTATGATTATGAGGTTGCGGATGACCTGGAGCTTGATTATGAGCTGGTATGTCAAATAGTTGATGAACTGGAAAAAGAGGGCCGTTTAGGGGCCGTTTAAATGGCTACATATACCGATGAAGGGGCCTCCCTTAAAGGTGCTGTTATTGTTGGAGAGGCCCGTAAAATCTCTTATCCAAAAGTTATAGCTAAGTCAGGCCGGCATAAAGCCCAAAGGGTAATCTTAAAGGATAATGCTATGTGTCGTATAGCTAAAAAGTTAAAATACATCAAATAAACTATTTTTTTATTTTTAGGCCCTATACTAAGCACTAAATAAAGGTTTTTAAGGCCGGCAGGGATTAAGGCCTTCAGGTTAAGGTGTATCAAGGCCTTTTTTCTTTTTCATAAAAACCGAATACGTTAAAATTGTACCTGCAACACCTAATTTACCCGTATTATATCCAAGCCCCCCGCTTAAAGTTGTTGATAAGCTTTCAGGGATTAACTCATAACCATATTTTTCGTATTTTTCTATTTTAGCGTAAAGATCAGGCCTGCTATTACCTTCAACTATTCTCCATTTTCTATCGGGGTTAAAATTCTCCTTTCGGTTTACTTTTAAGTAGGAATTAGGTACTTTCTCAAATTTCATACCACATTGAGGGCAGTATCCTTTTTTATCGTATTTATCTGTATTTTCACATTCAGGGTTTTTACAACCGTATTTTGTTAAAATACCCATATTCTCCCTCCTCATGTCCGGGGGGTTATTAGAGCCGGTTAATTGATTGTTGATATCACGGTGTTTAGTGTATCATCAAGGGTTTTTTGGTCAGGTTTATCATCTCCTGAATTATAAGCTCGATAATCTTCAATTGCTACATTGTAGAATTTATTATTTTTCTGGAAATAATGATCAGAAACATCTCGAGGATAACTTTCGAAAGTATATTCTAAAGTTTTGACATTAATACCTGCAATTGTCGTATTATTTAATTTAGCACCTTCTACTTGAGTCATTAGGTTATAATCTGAATTAAAATCTTCTTGAGTCTTAAATTCTTTTACATAAAGGTATAATTCATTACTTCCATCATATGAAAGTTGAATTACATTACTATCTCCAGAAACAGTTTCTTGATTTTTTTCTTCTTTCCATATTCCTGGTGCTTTAAATGTAGAATTACCAACATTATAAGTATTATTTGAACCTTCGGAGCTACCTAAAGTAAAAAAACTAATCAAGCCTAAAATTAAAATTACTCCTATTACTCCTATCCATAATTTTTTCACATAATCACCACATCAAAATTAATTTAACCTTCCAAAAATTTTTCTATGATTTCTCTTCATTTTCGGGAGGGACCTCTGGAGCCTGTAATTTTTTATAACTCTCTGGGAGCCTGCCGGTAATATAATCAACAAAACCCCTATTAGAAAGGTCACTTATCACCCGTTGGAGACCGTTTACCTCCTCCAGGGATTTATTAAAACGCTCCTGGAGGTGATCATGCTTATTCCTAAGCTTATTATATAGGCCCTGGTAGTCTTCCACTTCCAGCTTTTCAAGTTCAAGGATCCTTAAACGGTGCTCTCTGATCTCCTCCCGGGTGGCTTTAAGATCCTTTTCAAGTTGGAGGTTCTTAGATTTCAGGTCCTCCCGGGTGGCTTTAAGATCCTTTTCAAGTTGGAGGTTCTTAGATTTCAGGTCCTCCCGGTCACTTTCTAGCTGGGATATTATACCATCTTTTAAAAATAGTTCTTTCTCATGATCCCGGGCCTTATCCTTTAACTGGAGCTCCAGGTCTAATATTTGCTTTTCACGTGAAACTCCAATATCCTCTAAATCTTTAAAAGCTTTCTCATGGAGCACCACCACGGGATCATCACCTTTAAATCCATGTTCTCCCTTGAGGGTGATCAGATACTGCCGGCTTTTCTTACGTTGATAACATTTTACAACGGTTTCATATTTCTCCACTACTCCCACCTCTAAAGTAATATTTGCATTTCATGTAAAATACTAATATCGATATTTGAAAAATACGTAAATATCCAATATCATATTTGAAAAGTATGTAAAAATCAAATACCAATAAAGAGCCACCCCTGGAGGGGGCCACCCCTCTTTAAACTGGAGGATTACCTTAAAAATGGTAGGGAATAGGAGGTTTTACTGTTGTGGTGTCTTATGCCCCCCTCCTCATGGATAGTAACCTGGATCCCTGCCGGGACATAAAGCCCCCTTTAAGGGTAAAGGAGCTCTCCCAGGGATTAGAGTTTTCTCAAAACTATCTTTCATATATAGTAATTTCAGGTTAAAAATAATCTGGGAGGGATACTATGCTGATCCTAGGCTTTTCCTAGTCTAAACCTTACCGGGACCTTACAAAAAGTTAAAGAAAGGTTAAAGGATAGTGAACATTTAGGGCCTAAAAGGGCCACCGGTGGCCTCCAGGGATAAAGACATTAAAGGGGCTTATGCTCCCGGGTACTGGAGAGAGTTGAAAGCTTAATTAGTGATTTCCCAGGGATAACTTTCCCGGTGGTGCTCTGAAACTTCTATAAAGTGGCATTTTGGTATATACTAAACGGTGCTTTTATGGTACTTTCTCATGGATTCTCGGTGGTCTTTTCTTCTTTCTGGGAGGCTATTCTCTGGAGTTCCTCCTCCACGTCCTCAGGGATATAGTCATTTTCATATAATATATTATTAAACTCCTCAGGCTCCAGGGTCACCCCGTATTTATCATTTAAAACCAGATTTAAGAGGCCGTGGGTTACACATTCATTATAAAAAAGCTGGCAGTTAGTACATTTAAGGGATTTCTCTAGGAGTTTAGTTTTCTTTTCTCCCATCCAATCACTAACCAGGCCGTTATTTATCTTAAAGATCTCCATTCTTAAATTATCCGTAACCTCACCACCCCCTAATCTCTGGAGCTTAGGCACTAATTCACAAAATCGGCTCCCGGTTATGCAGTAACCATTATCAAAGATGTATATGTCCCGGCCTTTCTTATTCACTCCCCTATATTCCCGGTTTTCATCAAAGCCATATATAGTATGTTCACTTTCCAGCTCCTCCAGAAACTCAGGGTCATATTTAAGGACCCTTTCTATTTCTTTCTCTCCTTCCAGTATGGTTTTAGCTTTCTCCTCATCTATACCCCTTAAATACTCCCTCCTTTTGGGATAGTGTCTTTCAAAGTGACGGGATAGACTCATGATAGAAACCTCCTCATCCTTACCCTCCAGGTAATCCCGGATCTCCTCCAGGGTGCACCCCTCCTCCCGGGCCGCTTCTATCTTTAATTGATATTCACTATTGCAGATTTTACATTTAGGCTCATAACCTATCTTTTTATTATGAGCATACTCACTCATGCGGGCTAAACGGTCTTCAATCTTTTTTAGCTCGTTTAATCTAAATTCACTCATTATTAAGCCTCCTTAATACTCTAACGGTTTTTAACTTTAACGGGTGCACCCCTTATTAGGTGTCAAAACTCTCCATAGGGGCCTATTATAGGGTTTTAAACCTTAATCCCTGGCCAGGGTCATAAGACTTTATTTAGTAATTTAAAGCCTCTCAGGGTTTCCCAGGGGTTAGGGGTTACCAGGTTTTAAGCGTTAAGCCTGTAATGTTAGTGCTTACTTTTTGGTAGTTTTACCCGTTTTTTTGGTGTTAATTTTTATTTTTTTCTCATTTGCAGCGTGAAATGTGCATTTTTTTGTAAAGTTTTTTTAACGTTTAACGGGAGACCTCCACTATTTCATTAAAAAAAATTGGATGGGGAGAGGATAATCTATGCCTCACCCGGCTCTGGTTTTATTAGTAGGCTCTGGATCTGGTTACCATCTAGGACCGTGTAAAGCCCCTCTCTCATTGAGCTCTTAGATTTAAAGGTCACCGTCCCGGTCCATGTGTCACCGGTTACATCCTGAGGGTGGTTATATACCTCCCCGGTGGTGGTGGTTATGGATAGGACCTGGTAACCTGAGGGGGTGTTTAGCTCCCTTACTACTGGAGGGTTTAACTGGTAGATTAGGGCCCCTAACTTTTCATTTATTACCTCTAAAAGTTCAATGAGGTTATGGTTAGGGTTATTACACCCCTGGCACTTGGTTTTAGTTGTATTCATTATTTTTTTATACTCCCATTAGTTTTTATCACTCCTCATGGTGAAATATGGGTTAAAAGGCCTTTTATTCACACGATAAACACCCCCTCCCACCATTTTTATAATGGTTTAAGCGTTTTCTAAAATTCTCTCCCAGGTCTAGCTTAAGATAAAACCATCCTCCACATTCACGGCATAAGCCCCTCTCTTTCATGGATCGGCAGGTGAAAAGGTACTTAGGCCGCTCATTTTCTAAGAGGTTTCTCTTTATATGTCCCGGGTGGTGGAGGTGCTTATCCTCCAGGTGGCCCCGGTCCTGGGAGTATATCTTAAGGGCCTCTCCCGTCTCCTCAGGGGTTAGGCCACTATATAGGCATATGGTACCAATGATAAGCCTCAAGTCATGATCATAGGGGCTTTTCTGAAAACAAGGCCACCGGTTAAGCTCAAGTACATCCCCGGGCTCCTTTAGGGTGACTTGAGGGGTTGGTCCCTGCCGGCTCTGGGAGGGGTTTAATTGATTAAAAAGTCTCTGGTAATATTGAGCCTCCACTTCATCCTTTACCACCTGATCCCATTCCCTGAGGACCGGGCCTATCTGGGATCTCATCCTTTCAGGGTGCACATCACTAAAAGGGGGCTCTGGTTTCTGGGAGTTTTCTATAATCTCCTGGTAGCTATAATCTAACTTGAAAGGGTGACAATAAAGACCCGTCCCGGGGTGCACACTACCAGGGACCCGGCTTAAACGTGCCAGGTCTCCAATAGGGGCACGGTCTAGGAGGCCCGGGTTTTCTTCATCCCGGTTAATCTTAAAGAGCCCCTCCCTTTCCAGTTGGTAGGTTATTTTCTGGAGGGTTTCTTTCGGGTGCTCCAGCTCCAGGGGGTTAAAATAAATATAGAGGTGGCACCCCTTAGAACCTGAGAAAACTAGTAAGGGCTCTCCACCGTAAAGGTCTATGATAAAGCGGGCCGTTTTCTTAGCTTCTCGGATCGGGTCCTTGAGCCGTCCATGTTCCAATAATTTTAAAATAAAATCCCTTTTAGATGAGAGGGTGGCCCGGTTCTCCAGCTCCTCCTTAGCTCTGGGAGTATAATCCAGGTCAAAGTCAAAAAAGATTTTATCTAAAATAACATTTTTTTCGTATGGATAGGTATATGAGGGGGCCGGCTTCTTTAATGGGATCGGGGGTGTCGGTTTATAGTCATAAACCGTAAGATAAAAAGGGTCACCCCGGGCCTCATGTTTTCTTAGCTTTTGGGTTAGTATGTTTAAATGATAGCAGGCCC
>Ga0209723_1005027_pt1 | contig 14062 bp, 9 predicted proteins | sample BiotimSIPDNA_2_FD_185750 | JGI IMG/M metagenome (GOLD analysis project Ga0209723, IMG submission 185750) | Anaerobic biogas reactor microbial communites from Washington, USA - Biogas_R2 time_0 SIP DNA (SPAdes) (version 2) | ecosystem: Engineered > Bioreactor > Anaerobic > Unclassified | place... | reverse complement strand
ATTTGTTCCAGCTGTTGCAGGTAACTACACATTAGTAACACACTTCCCAGAGCAAGAATATCAAGGAGTAATTTACAAAGCTAGCACAAGTGAACCACTTATAGTTGAAGCAATCGAAGGAACAATCGACTACTACCCTAGCTTTGCACTTCCAACAGAATACTGGAGTCGCCCAATAGATCCTCAAATCAGAGAATGGTATACTCTTGCAGGCAGCTGGTTAACATCAGCACCTGAAAACCTATACGTACCATACAATGACGGCCCAGAAACTGCACACGTGCTGTGGGCTAAACCACTTACACATGGAGGCTTAGTCGGAGGCGACGTAGGTATGGAAATATCTATGAATCAAGGCCCAGTTGCATTCGAAACCGGAGATGCATATGAAGGTAAATGGCAAAGCAGATTTATTGTAGACGGAACACTAATCTATACACACCATACAAGCATTCGCCCACTTGAATACACTGCAGTAGACTTACACACTGGAGAAGTACTGTGGACAAGAGTTTTCGGTGCTAACCTAACAATTTCCATGGTCCAGTTGTTCTATTGGCAATCATACAACTACATGGGCACATATGCCTACCTGTGGTGTACCTCTGGAAGCACATGGTACGCTTATGACATAACAGATGGAAGTCTAAGATGGACAATTACAAATGTACCCAGCGGAACCACAATAGTAGGAGACAACGGAGAAATCTATCGTTACTCATACACTTCTTCACAACGTCGCTTCACACTCTGGAACATGAGTGCACTCATATCTATGGAAGGCAGCTTCGTCGGCTTTAGCGGACCATCACCAAGAACAATCGATGCAGGAGGCAGCAACCCATCATCAACAGCTCAAAGACGCGCATGGGCTATGAACTTTACCTTCCCTGAAGGAACTTACCCCGGAAGTATATCTAAGGTTTACCTCGGAGACAGAATTATCGGTACTCAATTAACCAACCAAGTTGTCCGCATGTGGGGTATTAGCCTTGAACCAGGATGCGAAGGTTTAATGTTATTCAATAACACATACACGCCACCAGCATACTGGTATGAAGGAAACGTTACTGTCAGCGGATTCGGAGGCGGTTGGATGGCTTGGAGCCAAGAAGACAAAACTGCAGTATTATGGCTTAAAGAAACAAGAGAACACTACGCATTTAGTCTTGACACAGGAAAGTACCTGTGGGGTCCAACTGAGAAACAACACTACTTAGACTCTGTTGATGACTCAGCAGCTGATGTCAGACACATCGCATATGGAAAACTTTACTGTGCTAGCGTCGGCGGTCATGTCTATGCCTACGATATTAAAACTGGAGAGCGCGTATGGGATTACGCAGCTGAAGAACCCTACACTGAATTCTTATGGTCTAACAATTGGTGGATGAAACCGATGTTCATTACTGACGGCAAAATCTATGTTGGACACACCGAACACTCAGCCAACATGCCTTTCCCACGTGGAGCCCCATTCATATGTTTGAATGCAACCACAGGTGAGGAAATCTGGAGAGTAGATGGTATGTTCCGCCAGACCCGTTGGGGTGGACGCGCAATCATCGGAGACAGCATAATTGCAACCATGGATACATATGACCAGAGAATCTACGCTATAGGCAAAGGACCAAGTGCATTGACAGCTGAAGCACCAATGAGCGGAGTCAAATTAGGCGACTCAGTTATTATCCGTGGAACAGTAACTGACATTTCACCAGGTACCCGCGACGCTGCTATCGCAATGAGGTTCCCCAATGGAGTTCCAGCAGTTGCAGATGAATGCCAAAGCGAATGGATGCCTTATGTCTATAAGCAATTCACAAAGCCAAACAATGCTACAGGTGTACCAGTAACAATAAGCGTTATCGACGCCAACAACAACTACCGTACAATCGGCACTGCAATAAGTGACGCAACAGGCTTCTATACATTCAACTGGGAACCAGACATTGAAGGACAATTCACAGTATACGCAAACTTTGGCGGTTCAGAAGCTTATTATGGCTCTATGGCTGCAACATCATTTGTAGTTGATGCCGCACCAGCAACACCTTCACCTCAACCAACACAGGAACCATCAGCAGCAGACCTATACTTTGTTCCAGCAGTAATCGGCATAATCATAGCCATAATAATTGTCGGTTTAGTGCTTGCTTTACTAATCCGTAAACGCGAATAAAAAAACAAATCCCTACCTTCTTTTTTTATTTATTTAAACCATTTTTTAACTAAACCCAAAAAAACAATAGCTCATCAACTTTAACTGAACAGGTCCTTGTATTGTTCATACCCTCTCTGGGGCAGTTCATCTTTTGGAATAAACTCTAACGCTGCACTGTTAATACAGTACCGTTTCCCAGTAGGTTCAGGGCCATCATAAAAAAGATGCCCCAAATGAGAATCTGCATGTTTACTTCTAACCTCAAGACGAGTCATACCAAAACTCTTATCGACTACAACCACCACATTCTCAGGTTCTATCACATCAAAAAAGCTTGGCCAGCCAGTGCCAGAATCAAATTTTGCGCATGAACAAAACAGAGGTTCACCTGAAACCACATCTACATAAATGCCCTCTCTTTTGTTATCCCAATATTCGTTATCAAAAGCTGGTTCAGTATATTTTTCCTGAGTAACCCTGTATTGAAGAGCAGTTAACCTGTCTTTTAATTTGTCCATTGAAGGCTTAACAAAGTTTTCGTTGCTAACATTTTCATGGCTGCCCCAGTTTTCTTCAATAAAGTCCTCTCTACCAGAGTAAGTCTTGTATGTGTTAAAGCGGTCTGCCTGTTTTTTGTAGTAGTCCTGATGATATTCCTCTGCAACATAAAAGTTAGTTAAGGGCAGAACTTCGGTTGCTATTGGTTTATCAAATTTCCCTGATTCTTCCAGTTCGCTCCTAGATTTTTCAGCCTCTATCTTTTGCTCTTCGTTATGGTAGAAAATAGCTGTTTTATACTGAGAGCCCTTGTCTGCAAACTGGCCTTTAGAGTCTGTGGGATCTATATGTCTCCAATAAACATCTAATAAATCTTTGAAAGTAACAATTTCAGGGTCATAGTAAACTCTGACTGCTTCATAATGACCTGTAGTGCCTGAACACACCTGCTGATAAGTTGGGTTCTCAACGTGTCCCCCAGTGTAGCCGCTGACTACCTCAACAACTCCCTTCACCTTCTCAAACGTGTACTCACTACACCAGAAACAGCCACCTGCAAAAGTAGCCTGATCATACTTTTCCAGTTCTTCACCTATGATATTGCCTTTTGAATTTTGATTACTCATCACGGTTCCAGCCACCATCAAAATCATTGCAACCAAAACAACAGCAAATACAACTTTGATTTGCATACTACACAACAGAAAATCACACTATTAAATCAACCTTTTGTTAAATACAACACAATTTAATCAATAAACATCTAAAAATTGAACAATAAAATCACAAGAAAAATCCGCCACAAAAAAATTATTCAGCTTGTGTTTATCTTGCACAGAAAGGCAATTCACCCCTGTCTTTATGGTGTTTAACGCATTCTTCGCATCTTCCATGACGGACGCAGTCTTTTTTTGGACAGGGACAATTAGGAGCAATATAAGTTGACGACATAACCTAAACTAATCAATTGTAGACTTAAAACCCTTTCATAACTACACAAAAATGGAAAAAAATTTGTGACACACATGAAAACTGGAAACATATTTCCATGCTCAAATTGCGTGAATATAAAAAGGCATCTAAAAAAACATTAGTTTTGGCTAGAATACACTTTTTATCCACAACCAACTATTATTTAGGGGGATAAAAATGACTGTTTATGTGGCCCGAACATACCTAATAAAACCTGACAAACTAAAAGAGCATAATAACTGGGGCAAAAAACTCGTAGCTTTAATGAAAAATCAGCCAAACCTCTTTAAGGGCGTCAAATCCATGCAGGTATTTAGCCACATGCAAGATGAATCAGGCTGCAAATTTACTGCGTTGTGGGGTTTTGAAAAATTATCCGATATAAAAGAGTGGAAACGCGGCTTTAAAGAGATACCTCAAGAGCAAGCCTTGCGTGCAGAAATTCTTGAACTATTCGTAGAAGGATCTTACCAATCAAACATACTTAAGCCTATTAAAACATTAAAACGCAAAACAAAACCAAAAACTCGTCAACAAAAACCACAAAAATAGTGCCGCCATTCAAAGTCTATTTTTTGGCTATTTCTTTTTTCTCTTTACAGTGTAAACTACTGGGATTACAAATAAGGCAGTTGCTATGATACCCACTATAGCTCCAATTAATAATGGATTCTCGTTAAGGTATCCAAAGAAGTTTGTAGTTGGATTTGGTGTCTGTGTTGTTTCAGTTGGGGTAGGTGATGAAGTTATAGTTGTAGTTGGATCTGGTGTTGAAGTTGCCGTTGGGTTTGAAGTTGGGTTCGATGTGGGATTAGTTGTTGGGTTTGAAGTTGGGTTCGATGTAGGCGTTTGAGTTGGCGTAGGTGTAGCAGAAGAGCCCAATGCCATTACTACTGAGTGAGTACTATGAGTGTATTCTATGGTAATTATCCATGTTTCACCCTGTGTAAATGTGTGGTATGGTATCTCTTGTCCATCTAATGAAACTTGAAGTTTTGATGTATCAGCTAAAAGTGTTTTTGGAATACATGCCTGAACATATCCTGTTGTTCCTGTTTCTCCAGAGACAGAAAAAGACAAACGACTGGTTGCTGAGTCAAAGGATAAACTTGAAAGTGTCGAGTTAGATGACACAGAGAACATATCATTCTGAGAGTTGGGTGCAACTGAAAAATTCATTGTATTGGTAACACCTGAATAGACGCCGTCACTAAACCAAGTGCCCCGAATTACATAGTTACCTGAAGCAGAAGGCATCCATACTGCAGAAAAGTTGCCATCATCTCCAGTTATTACATAAGCTAAATCATGCCAGGTCGCACCGCCTGTAGCACTATACGAAAAAGTGACTCCTGTGCCTGAAATGCCTGTTCCATTATATGCCAAGGCACCATTGAGTTTAACGTAAAAACCAGCGGTTGATGGAGAGCTAGCGCAATAAAAGGATAACGTAGGCGTAGGTAGATTTGGTTGAGGTATAGGGGTAGGAACTGGTGTTGGTGTTGGGCTTGGATTAATGGTTCCGCTTCCTGAGAAGAAGGCAGTGAGTTGATGGTCTTGATTCATGTTGACTGTGATACTGGTTCCAAGTCCTTGATAAATACCATCCAAGTACCAACCGTTGAAAGTGTTACCTTGCGCTGGAATCTGTGTCACAGTAACAGACCCTCCAGTGTAATTCCATATTCCGCTACTAGGAATCGTTGTTCCACCGTCACTTGGATTGCAGTTTATAACTAGACTAGAAGTTTTTTGACTGAATACTGCATACAAAGTATAATCCTCAGTCATTGTTAGTGAGATAGTGGATAATTTACCTTGATATACTCCGTTAAGGTACCAGCCATCAAACACATAACCACTATACGTGTATGCTTTAACTGTTACAGTCTCACCATAATAGAATAAGTTTGAACCTGAAGGCCATATGTATCCTGCTCCTGAGTAATTGACATAAGACGTCAGAGTGTTTTGAGAAAGAGGATAATATTGAGCTAATGTGGACGCAAAACTACCGCAAATAAAAAACATTATAACAAAAAAAACGCAAACTTTTTTTGTACTCGACATCAGGCTTTAACCACGTTTGTTAATTGTGATAACCACATATAAAAATTGTGTGAATAACCCTTTTTAGAAAAATTCTTTTAAATTAAAACGACTGTTCACATACAATTATCAAGATAAACTAAAATAGGCATTCCGGTGATTATCAGCTAATGATAGAAAGTAAAAGAAATATTTACTTAATCCTATTAACCATATTATCAGTTGGTTTTGTATATAGATACTATCTAGTAACAGGTAACATTTTTCCGCCCGGCGCAGATATTGGATTACATCAAAGTGTAATCAACTCTATTCTTTCTCCACAAACAGACTTTTTCTATAACTATTACCATATGGGTGGTGGACTTTCTGCTACAAATCCAGGGTACCATATTTTTGCATCAGTAATTATTAGTATGACAGGAGCACCTGATTATATTATCCAGGGTATTATCGCCTCTTTCTTTTCTACGCTAATAATTCTTTCTGGCTTTATGCTTGTTAGGCAAGTTTGGGGAGTGGTTCTAGGCTTTATAACTGCTATTTTAGCAACTTTTTCAGCAAGCGATATCTTAATGATTAATTGGGCAGGCTACCCCAACATAATAGCTTTAGCATTAATTCCCATTATTTTTTATATATATCTTAAACCTAAAGCTTTTTCTTCAAAAAAATATGTCACTATAACTTCATTAATAATAGCTGCTTTGTTCTTAACTCATATTTTTAGTGCGTTAGTTTTTCTATCTATAACATTGCTTGCTCTTTTTATCAGCTACACTTTCTCTAATCGCGCCAATTTTTCAATTAAAAAAATTACTCTGCATGTAGTGCCACTACTACTTGGCCTCATTCTGGTGTCACCGTATCTCCTTAATGTTTTTCCCGTCTACTTTGGTTCAGAAGGAGCAATCACGGGTACAGTACCAATTATAAAACAAGCTGTAATTGAAACAAGATTAGTCTCAACAGTGATACTTGCTTTAGCATTAATTCCATTAGTCTTCTTTTTTATTTTTTCAAAAAGACAAACTGGAAAATTTCTATCTCCGCATAGTATACTTTTTGTGTCAGCTACCCTCATTCCACTTGTAGCATCTCAATGTTACATTTTTGGTTTCTTTTTAGATTATGAACGATTTCTCTATTTTCTATCCTTTCCAGCAATTGTTTGTATCGGATTAATTATTGCAAAAACAGCAGAAATTATTTCAAATGTTTTAACTAAAAATAAAACAAAATCTAAATCAATCAAGATCAAATCAATCCTTTTATCAAGCCTGATTGTTTTTTGCTTATTTACGCCCCTGTTCACTTTGCCACATATTGGTTTAGCTCAGACAAACTTCTTTCAAGTCATGACTCCTGAAAAATATGAAGCTATAAAATGGGTGCAGGAAAATACCCTGGATGATTCAGTTTGTGTAGCCGAAGCAGAATTTGGTTGGTGGTTATCTGGATTTGGAAAAAGACCCACTCTTAGTGCAGTAGATCCTCAATATCTGATTCTGCAACGTGAATTTGAACCTGCGCTTGTAGCATCAAATCTGCTGAGAGCCAACTACTTGGTAGATAATGGTCTCTTACAGATTGAACAGCAAGGAACACATTCAAATGATGATGCACACAAAATTTATGCAATAATGGACGATTCAATTATTAAACCACTTGTTTTTTCTTTGAATGATTCCCAAATAAGTCTGCTTTACCGATATAATGATGTGCCTAAAGAAATAAAAATGGGTGACTTTGCTCACATTAACACTCAAGTGGTTAAAGATGGAAATTCAACATCATTTATAATAATTAGAGAAAATGACGATTTTAGAATAACTCAGGAAATAACACTTTTTCAAGGTGTACGTTTTGCAGAGGTGACGTTTGTTTTCCAGAGTATGGAAGTTTGCAACTTTGACTGGTTGCTCATTCATTTTCAATCGCGGGGAGAACTGATACAACACTTAAATAGCATTGGAATAGTTGATAAAACTTTACAATTAATAAACCAAATAATGCTCAAAGAAAACCAGTTTGGAAAAGATGCTTTGCTTCAAGAGCACTCTGATTTCTATGAATTAATTTTCAATCTTAAAGGTCAAACTAATGTAAAACTTAGTTTCTATGTTGGATTATGCCCATTTTTTGGTGATTCAAAAGATAATCAAATTGAATACTACAAAGAAATGATTGAAAACAACGCAAAATCCTATTTAGACATTGTATCTGATATGCCATTAAATAGTTTTGATTACCGCATGGCTATTCGCCAATGGAATATTTCGTACATAGCAGTAAGCGATTCTGAATTGAATTCACGTTTCTCAAATGATCCAATATATGAAACAGCGTTTAAAAATGAGCAAATCACAATTTACAAGATAGTTGCCCCTTACTAATTTAAGCTAGAATTAGAGTATTGAACTTTAGGTGTAATTGATAATCCCAATTAACGGGAATCAAAAGCGGTTCCTCATTCAAATCCCAACTGTTCATTATGATAACACATATGCATGTTTTAATAGGGTCTATTTTCTTTTTATGAATAATCTATTATTATAAGCGTTACAGACTTACCCGATATCTTGACTATGAATTAGATTCTAACATGGTTTACAAATTGCTTTCCTGTCTACCATTTCTATTAGTCTCATAAGCCTCTTTTCATCTATACTTGCTAAGGTAGAAATTTTGATGTGCCTCATTGTCTTACCGTTTCCCTCAAACAGCGCAATTTCATCTTCACTTAATCCAGTTATTGCAAAACCAACATGAACACAATTTTTCATTGCTGCAATATAGAATTTGCCTGCTGCAAACGTTACGACACCCCATCTCATTTCTTCTCTGCAGTTTGGAAGTGTCTTTTCAAAAATCTGCCTAACCTCCTGCAAAATTTCTTTATGCGGCGATTTCTGTTTGTTTATGTAGGCGGCAACTTGATTTTCCATTTTACCTCATCTCCTAATTGTTATAGTTTAGTATAAGTGATTTTTGATTCTACATAATTTGGCTATTTTGAAACTAAGGATTAGGAGCATATACCCTTTGTCCCTCGCGATACTCCATGCATTTGTTAACTACACTATCGCTTGGTTGAACAAATTACCTGTTGAAAGTTATTTCTTCTACTTGCCAATTTTCGTTAACCCATAAGCCAACAATCATACCTTTGAAGCCCCATAAACGAATGGTCTCCAAAGATTTACGAAGTTGTTCAATCTGTTTGTTTTTTTCAACATGGTTTCCTGTGCAATCATAATGTGCCACCAAAGCTAAATGCTTAGACCCATGTTTGTCCTGAGAAATCATCACCCTCTGCTGAATAGAACGCAGCTGAAAGTCATTGCTTTGTTCTGCAATAACCTTTACAGGACCAGGTTCAGTAATGTTATCAACATAGTCAACATTGAATTTCGTTCTCATATAATTAATAATGGGTAACTGTGTCCTACCATCCATACAATTGATGACGGTAGCAAACCTTGCTGAGTTGTTCATATTGTATTGTCACTGCTATTTTACGTATATCCTTTTCTCAAACATACTGTTTTTCAATCAGTATTCTTACAATTAATGTTCAGTTTGTTTTCGGTTTCACATTTTATAACACTGATTATTGATATTTCACAATGCACTCTTTTTCAGCCTCCCCAAACCCTTCAAGATTGTCTAAATTTGAAACTTATAAAAGCGAAAATAACCCCTTTTTTCTGCCTTTGAGTGACCTAAAACCTCCAATAGATTGTAGAGTTAAATTAAAGCTTATGAATACAATGTTAAAGACGATTTGTCTAATTTTGTATGTAAGAGATTGGTTAATATTGCTCAAAATAAATTATTCTGAGCTATGTTGCCCATCCTTTGCTCCAGAGATGGCGCTGGCTTAAGTCAGTGCAGTTTTTTTAATCAAACAAAATCTACGCAGAAACCACCACGCATACATAACTATACGGAGAATGCCGTCAAATGAAGGAAAAACCAACAGCAAACGTACCGACAAAAGAAGAAGTTGAAAACGCAAAAATAATTGCGCGCCAAGATCGCATCCCTATATGGTCACTATCTTACCTCTTCATAGGTATCTTAGGTTTAGGTTACATCTTTATTTTTTATGATATTTTCAACATCAATGTCTCATTTATTCAAACAGCGTTGACTTTGGGTTGGGCAGCTTCTCCAACTGACCCAGCTATAACAAGCCTTGAAGGCACAGTAGTGTTGCTCAATTTAATCGGATATGTGATTGGGGCGTTGACACTTAGTCCGCTTTCTGATAGGTTTGGGAGAAGAGACCTGTTGCTTGCAACTCTTCTACTGACAGGTGTAGGTTCAACTCTCAACGTCTTTGTTACCAATTACTGGGAATTTGCCATTACAAGGTTTATAACCGGCATAGGCATTGGTGCCGATCTTGCAATAGTAAACACCTACATAAACGAGGTTGCACCCAAAAATGGCAGAGTAAAATATACTTCACTACTGTTCATTTTAGCAAGCATAGGCACAGTGCTAGCGGTTTGGTTAGGCCTCATATTATGCACAGGCGCAGCTCCGTTTCCATCTGGTTTACCTTTTGCACTCGGCGGCTCTGGATTTTTAGAGACTAACGGCTGGAGACTTATGTATGGAATCGGCGGCTTACTAGCCTTAGTCGGTGTACTGTTAAGGTTTGGTCTACCTGAATCCACAAGGTGGCTTATAACTCATGGCAGATCAAAAGAAGCAGACAGAATCGTTACTGAAATGGAAACACGCGCCTTAACTCGCTTAAAGCAGCTTCCACCACTGCCTGAGTCTATACCTGTAATTCAGAAGCCAAAACCAATACCATACGGTGAAATATTCAGAAACCGCATCTACAGAAACCGAACTGTCCTACTGCTTTTCGTGTGGTTCTTCGGCTATATGACCGTTTACATCACTGCTGCAGGGTTATCTTCCCTTCTTGCAGGTGTAGGTTTCGGTTTCCCAGAAAACGGAATGGTGGTCGCAATCGGCATCTTTGGATTTGTAATTGCAGGCATAATTGCATCTACATTCGGCGACAAGATAGAACGTAAACGTTGGCTTCCAATATCAGCTATGTTTACGCTTATCGGCGGCATAATGATAGCGTATGGCGTAAACAACTTTGGACTTGCTGTTTCAGGAGCAGTTTTGCTATTTACAGGCACAAACATTTGGGTACCCATCACTTACGCTTGGGTGTCAGAGAGTTTCCCTACAAGGGCCCGAGTAACAGGGTTTGCTTTAGCAGATGGGCTGGGACATATAGGCGGCGGCGTTGGACTCATTGCAGTTGGTGCCTTGCTTTCGTCAGGACAATCAATACTTGTAATGTTTCTAATAATTGCACTATTCCAGATAATCTCAGCAGCCATTGCTCAACTTGGACCTAAAACAGCAAATAAGCGGCTAGACGAGGTTTCACCCTAAACCTCCCCTCTTTAACATCAACCTTTCTTTATTCACTTCTAAAGCAAGTTAAACGCTGAATTGAAGCTACTTTGAATATTATTTAAAAAGCATCCCTGCTATTTAGTTAAAGTCACAAAGCGCAAGATAGAACGGAGTTGGAAAAACTTCACATCCACTATAGTCCAAATGCTAGAAGAAAATGCCCGTAAACATCCAGACGATATGGCGTTAATTGAACTCACACCCAGCCGAAACAGCCGCAGACAAATCAGCTGGAAACAGTTTAACCAGCAAGCCAACAGCATTGCTAATTACTTACTCCAAAGAGGCATCCAAAAAGATGACAAAGTAATCCATTGGATGCGCAACTCTATAGATTGGCTAATAAACTATTTTGGCATCATAAAAACAGGCGCATGGGCAGTCCCACTAAATTACCGCTTCAACACTCAAGATTTTAGGTTCTGCACTAGCATTGCAGAAGCCAAAGTGATAATCTTTGAAGAATATTTCCTCAAAACAGTACAGGATGTAAAACCATCCACTATACAAGAGTACATTTATCTTGGACCTAAAACCCCCAAAGACATGACTTTCTACAACGAAATTTTAAAGACAGCAAGCACTGACAATCCACAAATCGAGTTGAAGCCTACAGATGAATGCGGATTATACTTTACATCAGGTACCACAGGCGACCCTAAACCAGTGTTGTTAACTCATAAAAATATGAGTTTTGCCGCGGAGGTTGAACAGAAACATCATCACCAAACAAGCAAAGACAATTTCATACTGTTGCCGCCACTATATCATACTGGCGCGAAAATGCATTGGTTCGGAAGCCTCATTTCCGGTGCAAAAGGCACAATACTAACAGAATTCAGTCCCAAAAATGTATTCGAAGCCGTCAGCAATGAGGCAGGAACTATCGTGTGGCTGCTTGTGCCTTGGGTTCATGATATTTTAGTTGCTCTTGATAGAGGAGAATTAAAACTCAAAGACTATAATCTTTCTTCGTGGCGACTAATGCATATAGGCGCTCAGCCTGTACCCCCAGTGCTTGTGCAGCGTTGGCGAAATTATTTTCCCGCCATGGCATACGACAACAACTATGGACTCAGTGAAGCTACAGGTCCAGGAGCGGTTCATCTTGGGCTTGAAAACGAGTTACGCCCGGGTGCAGTAGGGAAAGTTGGATGTGGTTGGCAACTAAAAATCGTAGAAGCCAATGGTAACCATGAACTTCCACAGTGTACTGTCGGTGAACTCTGCGTTAAAGGTGATGGCGTAATGTGTGGATACTACAAAAATCCTGAGTTAACTGCAAAAATCATCGTGGAAGGCTGGCTACGCACTGGTGATATGGCCCGCATTGACCAAGATGGCTATGTCTATTTAGTTGACCGAAAAAAAGACCTCATAATAGTTGGCGGAGAAAACATTTACCCCATCGAAGTTGAAGACGCAATCCACAACCACCCCAAAGTGTACGATGTAGCAGTCATCGGTATCCCTGATATGCGGCTAGGTGAAGTGGTCGGCGCTATTATCGAAGTAAAAGACGGAGAAAAATTAACTGAACAAGAAATCCATGATTTTCTTGAATTTCAACTTCCAAAATATAAGCGGCCTCGAAAAATCGTCTTTGACAAAGTCCCACGTAATCCTACGGGAAAAATTGAAAAAACCAAATTAAGACAAAAATACGCAAAACCAACAGATACTTACCATTGAATTGTCCAAACAGTAAATTATATTCAAAAAAATATACTGATCAAAATTTTCATACGCATTAATTTTCTTTGTTTCAACTTTTTTGGTATAAGTATGCTTTCCCTCTTTTTTGTAGAGTTTGTATTATTCCGCTTTTTCTCAGGCAGTAGGTGATTTGCTGTGCAGTTCGGATTGGGATCTTTGCCACTTTAGATAGTTCCCGGTTCGTGAAAAACTCTTTTAGTTCTTCTGGCAAAACTTTAAGGTAATCTGATTTGTCTTGGAAAACCACTCGTTTGTTTACGCTAAGCAGTTTTCTCTCTTTTATGCTTACACCTCTTCTTCTCCAGCTTCCTTTGCCGTCAGCACATCTTATCTCTTCTTCGTCTATGAAGAGGACTTCCAAAGAAAAATTCTCTCTACCCATAAGGTGCGGAATCATAACTAACTCCCTAAACACATCTGTCAAAACACCCTTTCTGGGTGACTTGCGTCTATCTATCACTATGTTGTTTTTGGTTACATAGGTTATCCATTTTCTTTCTACCAAAGGATAAACTAATCTCACTTGATGATTACTGGTGAGGATTTGGAGTTTTTCTTTTAATGCTGAAAAATTTTTGGTCTGAACTTCAATTATCAAGTTTTCTCTAAGTATATCCACTATATATTTGCCTAGTTTAACTTCAAATTTGTCGCCGGATATAGAGCAGGCTTTCTTGATTTCTTGGTGAAGCGAATACTCAGTCATTGATTTCAGAGGTTGATTAACTGCTAATAAGTATATGCTGTTTTCTGTAGAACTTATAGCTAACTTTTGTATATAGTATTCTGAGGCGACAATGATTGACTGGAGAATTTGAGAAGAAAGTTAAAAAACTAAATCTTGACCCTGTTTTTGAGAAAACACTCATTGACATGTTTAACGAAGCTTCTAATGAGGATCCATGTATGGCTTGTGATTCAAAAGAGGGCTGTGAAAATTTTAAGTGGCACAAAAAATGGCTCAACACTGACAGTTGCAGTTGCTGCCCATAACCAATCTTTTTTTAGTTTTTAAATATTTTATCCGTTTTCTATAATTGCCACCGCTTTGTTTACTATAGATATGTGTACTTGTTTAATAATTTATTTTACACCTAATTTGCATCTAATTTTTGGATTAATTAGCTCTGCAATGCCTATTCATTTACCATTTTATTCTTGATACTCTGGTGACTTCCTAAACGGCAATTCGCTATAAAATTT
>Ga0209723_1005023_pt1 | contig 14070 bp, 9 predicted proteins | sample BiotimSIPDNA_2_FD_185750 | JGI IMG/M metagenome (GOLD analysis project Ga0209723, IMG submission 185750) | Anaerobic biogas reactor microbial communites from Washington, USA - Biogas_R2 time_0 SIP DNA (SPAdes) (version 2) | ecosystem: Engineered > Bioreactor > Anaerobic > Unclassified | place... | reverse complement strand
TTGCTACACTTCACGTTCGACTTGCATGTATTAAGCACGCCGCCAGCGTTCGTTCTGAGCCAGGATCAAACTCTCCGTAAAAGAAGAATTTAATCTTATTAACTCAATTTGTTCTTATCAGAGAACCACTATCACACACATCGAAGCTTTCAAAGAGCTGTTGCCGATTTTATTCGACAGACTTTCTAATATACAACTTTTAGGCCGTATTGTCAAACTTTTTTTAAACTTATTTTTTCTATCAACAAAACTCAAAGATCATTTCAAAAGCGGTATCAAATATAACTCATTTGAACCGTTACGTCAATCCCTTTTTTTTGTTTTTTCTGCTACAGCACTGCAGGCAAGACAGAAATCGAAAAAAAGTGAGGTTTCAAAGACCTTACAGCATAAAAATAGTTGAAACTTCTAACCCTCACAAGCTTTTTGAATCTTCTGATTATCTGACGGCTTATCCCTTTCTTCAATACTATATACCTCTGAGAGGTAAATCAACAGATGTTTTTATGATCGATTTCAGAGTAATATGATGCCCAACGAAGTGTAATTTTCAAGTTTTTTTCCTTTGTACAATAATTCTATTTATATTATCATTTGCAAACTTCGAAACAGTCAGCAACAAACAGGTCAAATTTTTATTAAAGCAGTTCAGGTAATAGATAATTCAAATTGTTACCTAAAGGGTACCTCTAAAGAATTACCGGTTATGGTGAGCTGAAACATGAACTTGATAATTCTTCCTATGATAGTGAACTCCAGAGTACTGACGATGGTGTAATGAGGCGTTAGAAGCTGTGGCGCCGCGATGAGTGCAAATAGATTGAAAATCATTGTTTGAAAACGATTAAGAAAAGGAGAATCGTATGAGCGACCTTTTCCCTGCACATGGTGGTTTTCGCAAGCTTCGCAGTTTTCAAGTTGCCCAACAGGCATATGATGCAACCGTTATCTTCTGCAACCGTTTTATTGATAGATTCTCCCGTACTCATGACCAGATGGTACAGGCAGCAAGAAGCGGTGTACAAAATATCGCAGAAGGCAGCCTTGCGGCTGCAACATCCAAAAAAACCGAGTTAAAACTTACCAATGTGGCCCGTGCAAGCCTGGGTGAACTTCTTCTTGATTACGAAGACTATTTACGCCAGCGTAAACTTCGTCAGTGGAAAAAAGACGATCCGGAAGCCATCAGGGTGAGATCTGAAAGGTCGGATGTGTCCGACTGGTCTGGAAAATCAGATGAAGTGTTTGCAAATACTATGATTTGCCTGATTAACCAGGCCAGCTATTTGTTGTGGAAGCAATTACAAAGACTTGAAGATGATTTTAAAAAGGAGGGCGGTTTTACAGAGCGACTGTATAATATTAGAAAGGAAGCGAGAAAATGAAACCGATCTCACTGCAAGTAATGTGAATACGATGGCCAAAGATGAGTGTTGGTTAAAAAAAATACCCCCGACACGAATTGAACGTGCGACACCAGGTTTAGGAAACCTGTGCTCTATCCTACTGAGCTACGGGGGCATTAATTTCAAAGTGTTCTATAAAATAGCTTTGGAGCAGAAAAAATCAAAAATGAATTTTGCAGGAAATAAAACTCAGTCCTCAAATCTCTCCCGCCAGCACCCAGGACAGCACGATATCTGCCTGCTTTGCCGCTGCAATCATCACTCTCGGAGCATAGGGCTTTAAAACATCGTTAACTTCCGATAAGCCGTCACCCACCAGATAAAAGTTCTCCTTCACTTTCCTGCAGATAATGCTGTCAGAGTTGCCATACCCCCCTACCCCGCTTACGCTTATTACCGGCTTACCTTTACTTATGAGGGATTCGGCCAGTATAGCTTTACTTTCCGGGTTGTCGAAAGCCTCTACCACCAGATCACAGCTGCCGAAAAGCTCATCGATATTGCTCCGGGTTACTTTACAGTTAAAAACATTCAGGGACAGGGAGGGATTTATAGCCAGAAGGTTTTCTCTGAGGCACTCTACCTTTGGTCTGCCGACCTGGTCAGGGAAATAATACTGGCGGTTAAGATTGGAACCGCTCACAAGGTCAAAATCTGCTATATGGAAGCGTTCAAAACCGCAGCGAACCAGTATAGATGCGCAGTTAGAGCCCAGTCCGCCTGCGCCGGCAACTCCGATACGGGTTTGTTTGATACGGGAAAACTGCTTCGGCGTATAGAACTCTGCAATTTGTAAGGAAAAAGTATCCACAATCGGTCTATACTCCAGATTGAAGTGAAAATATCTACAAAATAATTTCAGTGCCAGATGGCTTGTGGCCGATAATACAATAGGGTTACCTGGCTGCTACAAGATTGATGTGCAATTTTGAGTAAGCACATCCTGAGGCCACCATTTATATTGTATTGAATTTTTTTTTGAAATTCAGTATGATTATACTGTCTAAACGTTTAAGTAAACTGGTCACAAAAAATCGGAAATCATAAGCGGAGGATTTATGAAGCTTTTAGCGCGGATAGTGTTTGCTGGTCTTTTCTGGGCTTTACCTGTTTTCTCTCAAGGAGGCTTATACCCTGACACGCTATGGGTACCGGTCACATTTTATGATTTCCATTCAAATGGTAGTAATCCTGAATTTGAACCTAGTCATGAAACCGGAGATCTTATTCCGAACATGGTTCAGAATACTTTAGACGGGGATAATAAGCCTGTACTGCGTATAGATCCAGAAGGCAAATACCCCGGACAAAACTATTATTTAAAATATTGGTATAGACCATGGAATAGCCCCGGCGGCGGTTCTGGCGACAAGACTATCCCTACCTACACATGTACCGGTAATTGCGGGCAGTGGTGGGATGCTGATGTTGAATTTGATGGAGTGGTAGATGTACCGTATGACACCGCTTTTAAAAACATCGTAATAAAAGATTCCCTTCCATTCCTTCACCTTGGCAGAAATGACCCTACTCAAACAGGAGTATATCGTTATCTCAATGACTATTTTTTTCCATTAGACGGCCTTGGTTTTGGTAACGAGAGTCGGGACCAAAAAAACGATGTCCTACACAATTTCTCATTTTCAATGGAATTACACTGGAAGTTTACCATGGTTCCGGGACTTACTTTCAGTTTTATGGGTGATGATGATGTCTGGTGTTTTATTGATGGTCAACTTAGAATGGATCTGGGTGGTATTCATGGCCCGGAAAATGGTTCTTTTCAGCTTGATGATATTCCGGGGTTAGTTGAAGGCAGAGAATATTCACTTGACTTCTTCTATGCAGAAAGGCATACGGATGACGCTCATATCCGTATAACGACCAACATTATCAGTGCCATCCCCACCAACATTGAACTGCAGGTTTTCCCAAATGACACAATAAGAGCAGGCGATACACTGACAGCCATATCAATTGTCAGGGACCAGAACGATTCTATCCGGGCTGAATTCGGAGATAGAACAGAGTGGGAATTTGTCAACTCTGGAGGGAACGCCGAGTCCACACTCTTTCCCCGCACAGGAAGCACTGTTAAATTTGTCCCCACCGAAGCACATACCTGGGTAACAATTGCGGGAACAGTTGAGGAGGGCGGAACAGTTATTCGTGACTCAATTAGAATTTATGTGCTGCCCGGCCCTGCAGATCACCTGGTCATAGAAGCCATCCCCAATCCCACCGGAAGTGCATTGCGTGATGATAATCCTCTTGACGTATTGGTCATCCCTTCGGATAGAGCATCAGGCAATGCCTATGCGGTCTTACGAGACAGATATGGCAATTTCATTTCTGCCTCACAGAGTACAGCCTGGAGTATCGCATCGGGGTCCGCAATCATTGACAGAGCAGTCCCGGGAACTCAAACAGAGGGCCAGGGTATAGTTTATAAGAAGGGGCCCCAAGGTGAAGGTGAAGTAATGGCTGCCAGCAACACATATTCGGGGGATAATTTCAAGGATAGATTGAGAGTAGTAGTTGATAATGTGACCTATAGCGCCCTGAGGATAGTGGTGAATTCAGGCGGTTCTAAAGTTAAAATTGACAGTCTCACTACGACAACTGATATCTGCACATTACTGATGGTTGAGGGGAACCGCACAGACGGACTTGGATGGGAACCGGTACCCGGCAAGTGGCAATCATCAATCGAAACGAGCATAGATCCTCCTGATCAATCCCAGTCATGGAATTACTGTGCCAGTGATACCGGGCGGGGATCAATCGGTGTCGTATATGCCGGAAAGAACACACAAATTCCTGTTAAGGTGCTCCCCGGAGGACCGGCAAAACTGAAGCTTTATTCATCTGTAAATGGTCAGGAATATACAGATCCACCTGCATACTATCTGGATTCTGCAGGCAATCCGTTTCCATTATACGCCAAGGTTTTCGACAAAAACGACGTATGGCTGACACAGTACAATAACTCCGATGCCCCCATAACGTGGACCATAGGAGAAATTTCCGGAACGCCACCCACCGGAGCATATCTGTTAAGTCAGGGTCAACGGAATGAATTTACACCTACGCGAGCTTACAATGTTGTACACTTGATAGCCACCTTCGAAAACGGCCGGTTCGCCGATTCTGTAAGGGTAAGGGTTGTCCCCGGACAGCCTGATCATATAACAATTCAGGCAGACACAGCCAGCATAAACGGCTGGAGAAAACTTACCCGGATAGAATTTCAGAGCACTGAAATTACAAGAAATGCTTTTGCAGTAATTCGTGACAGATACGAGAACTTTGTAAGTTATGCGGAAAACTCCAACTGGTTGAGCCGCGATACTGTAATTGTCGGAGCGGTATCATCAACGAATCCGTTCTATGGCGAAGGCATCATGACCAGAAAAACAGATAACAACAGTGATACATGGGTCGTAGCCAACAGCGCTGACAACCGCTTCAGAGATTCTGTCCAGGTCTTTATGACCAATATTACATATGATTCACTTCGTATTTACACTCCGGAAAACCGTTACAACCTGGATACTATCCGGATACGTACCGATGAAGTTGACACGCTGTGGGTAGAAGGCAAGCGTTCCGATGGACTAGGATGGGATCTTGTTCCCGCAACCTGGAGTTTAACCGGCACACTGAAAACAGTTGGCCTGCCACCGATCGGGAGTGAAAGCTGGGCGATTGTTCCTGATTCATTGGGAACAGGAAAAATAATTGCCAGCCTGGCCGGTGCCGTGCCAGATACTATAGTGGGCTTGTTTATTCCGGGATTACCGGGATCAATGCGGCTTTATCGTGCTGAGGGTAACCCCGCAGGTATATCCCCCTACTCTCTTCCGCCTATAGTGGACACCATCAATGCAGGGAGTACCTATCCCTTTGTCGCCAAAATTTTCGATAGAAAAAGCGTCTGGCTCCCCGGTTACGAGTCAGCATCGGTCAGCAGGTCTCTGATCAATTGGAGCATCTCTTTGCTGAGTGGTTTTGCTCAGCCGGATACTCTTAATTCACGAGCAGGCCATATCGTGACCTTCTCGCCTAAAAAAGCTTACAACACATACGCTATCACTGCAGAGTTCAGGGAAGGATCCAGAGTCTATTCGGCTACGGTACATATATATGTCAAATACGGACCTGTTGACCATCTGGTTATCGAGGGAAGCTCCACCCCTTCAGGAGTATTCCTCAGTCAGGATAACCCGTTGAGTACGATCGATTTCGGGAGCAGAGATACAATAAAGGCTGCTTACGCGATCCTCAGGGATGCAAACGGCAATTATGTCATGAGGTCTCAGAGTACAAGCTGGACCAGTCTTAACACCGCCCTTGTAACTGCCAGTGAAGGTGTTGCGACACTTGGAGAGGGTCGTGTGCGGAGACTTGGAACACTTGGTAATACAAAGATTGTAGCAGTTAACAGAAATACCCCGTCTCTATTTGACACCGTTGATGTTGCGGTATCCGATTTTTCTATAGATTCACTGCGAATCGTAGTAAACAACACTCAGAGAATCGATTCACTTGTCATGCGTTCAGATCAGGACACAACTCTTCAGGTACAGGGAAAGCGTTCTTATGACGGGCAGTGGGTGCCGGTAGACGGGAACTGGAATTATACCTCCACCGGTGTTTCTATCGGAGCGTCATCTACCTCTATGTGGGATTTTGCACCTGGTGATACGGGTACCGGCAAAATCATAGTTACCATGGGATCATCTGTACCCGATACTGTATATGTAAAAATACGCCCCGGATTACCTGTAAAGATTGCCCTTTATGCCAGAGAGGGCCAGGTTCCAGACGCATCCAATCCGCCTTATCAGAGTCCGGAACTGCCCATAAATGTTACAGCCGGAGAGGCATTCCCGGTTGTGGCAAAAGTTTTCGACCATAAAAATGTCTGGCTTGCCCAGTACGAGCTTGAAACTGCAAAGAGCAATCAGATACACTGGAAACTCGAAGAGATGCCGGGTAAAACAGAAACAGGTGTACTGGATGATACTACAGGACACGAAAACTCATTTATGCCTGATAAAGCATATCAGACAGTGACGATCATTGCGAATTTCAGGTATGACGCATCTCGGGTGTATAGTGATTCGGTCAAAGTAACTGTCGTTCCCGGTTCTCCTAAAAACCTCTTTCTTGAGGGCAGCCCTGACTGGCAGAGCCGTCCCAACGATCCCAACCCCGTTGACACGGTCCAGATACCCGACAATGCAAGGTCAACCCGTGTTTATGCGGTTTTGCGAGATGCCCGTGGTAACTTCGTCCGTTTTGCAACAATTGACAGTTGGGGAGTTGTCGACGATACCATTATTGTGGCTACAAACGGAAATACAAGCCTTGGAGAAGGAATCATTGAGCGTAAAGGCAGTGATGGAATAGCCGTGGTTTACGGAGTAGATACAGCCGGCTTCCGCGACAGCGTCGTTGTGAAACTTCTGGGGTATCACTACACCGACTTGCGAATCCTGAGCGGAAAAACTCCTATCGAATCGCTGGTCATGAATACAAACCAGGATACCACAATAAGGGTTCAGGGATTTCGCTCAGATACAACTGTATGGGAAGACTTTACGGCCGGTAGATGGGCAAACAGCTCCAGTCTCAAGATGGAACCTTCAGCACCCGGCAGTGATCGACTCTGGAGTTTTTCACCCACTGATACCGGAACCGGGATTATCTGGGTTTCTGATCCTCAAGGTGTTGCCACTGCAGACACCATTGACGTGCGGTTTACTCCCGGTCCTCTTACACGAGTTGTAGTAGAGGTGCTCACGCCTCCAGAGCAGAGGATAGCAGGAGAGCCGATCAGTATCGTTGTGAAGATTTACAACGAAGATGGTCTTGTTCCGGGAGATACCTGTTTTTACGCGGGAACCGGTGAAGGGGTACGTTACAGCGACACACTTGGAACCGGCGGAAGGCCCAGGCCTTTTGTTATGATCGCAGGTGACACCATTTGGCTTAGCAGGTCTGGAGACCAGTGCTTTTCCGGCGGTCTCGATACAGTACCGACTACACTTTTCTATGTTCCATCAGATCCCGACAGCCTGCACCAGATCAGTGTGAACATTGGTGGCTTTAATGCAAAAACTGATCCCTTCTGGCTCTTCCCGGGAGCTCTGGACTCACTTGCTCTGCAGTACCCGGACGGAACACCCGTAGGAGACTCTGTTGTTTTGCGCTTTCCAACAGGAGGCGCAATGATTTACGCCTACGGATATGACCGGTATGGAAACAAGCGCGGACCGGAAAAGAGCAACTGGGACACCGATTCCACACTGCATGATATACAGCAGGGAACAAACCAGGAAAGAATCTGGTATGATGCATCGGGTGTAAAAGACAATGAATACGGAAAGATTACAGCTGCTGCGAATGACTCTGTAAAAGCCTCTACATTCGTAAAAATTATCGGACCGCTTGTCACTGTGGCATCTGCTGTAACAGGAGACGATAATGGAAACGGCTATCTTGACCGTATCACGCTTCGTTTCAGCAAAGCAGTCACTTTACCTGATAATTTTGCCGAGATTGCTGATCTTGTGATCAGCTACGGAAAAGACGTCAGTTTCACCGTCGACAGCATTATCGGCGGGAGTAAAGGCGCAGACACAGTCTGGACACTGCTGCTTGATGAACAGACAGAGGGAAAGACTCCGCAGACAAACTGGAAGCCCTACATCTCCTTTGATGCAATACCTGATGCTGGAATTGATTCCGTGTCAAAATTTGTTGCTGAGGATGGAGCGGGTCCGGTGATCTGGAAAGTGACTAAAGAGATCAAACCGGGAGAGAACAATTCAGAAGATGTCATCACAGTGGTTTTCAGCGAAACTGTAATGAACAAAAACGGTAACAAGCTGAACATCGATGATATTCCATCGGTGATGCTCTATGTATGGGAAAAGGATCCTGAAGATGCGTCAAAGTTTATACGCATTGACAGCATGCTGGTGGGCATAGATAATCTCCAGACGGCTGATGATTCAAAGATCACCTTTACTACGGAAAATGAAGTGGATTTGACGACCCGTCATTTTGTCAGCATCAAGATGGCCGGTGATTCCTCTTACATTACCGACCAGGTTGGAACCGGCAATTTCCCGGACCCGGACAACCAGCTTGTAAGGGTGCAGTTATTAGGAATTCCCGGACCTGATCTTAACCCATTTCCGAATCCTGCTACAGCAACAGCCAGAAGGGTTTCGGCTGGTGTGATAAACGCCAGGCACGAACCCAACGCCAGAACCTGGGTTAAGACGGATCGTTCAGGCGTGGTACTGAACTTTGATCTGATGGTTCCACCAGCAGAGGAGAATCTGAAGGTCAAATGCATCATTAAGATCTATGATGCAGTTGGTAATCAGGTGATTACCAACACCAATAATGACCTGTTAGGGGACGAGAGAATATCAAAATCAGATCTCCAGAAGAGCCGTGGAAGCCTCTTTGACATTGACCTATACTGGAATGGCTTTACAGGACGTAAAATGAAAGCCGCGCCGGGAATATACAAGGTCATGGTATATCTGGAGTATTATGGTTCAAAGTCGGCCAGTGAGTACAACAAGAATTTTAAGCCGCTGATAGATAACGTCGGTATCGGACATAGCTCCACAAAATAAGTGTGATCTGGATGATACAGGCTGCAAAGGGCAATATCAATGCCCTTGCAGCCTTTTTTATTTCCACTGCGATTCTTAAAGAATAGACAATCCGGTCTGCAGAAATCATTTTTGTTATTGGCGTTTTCACTCTATTGAGCGTAGGTAAATGGATCAGAGCAAATTTACAGATACAAACAAGCTTCTCGAGGGCATTGCCGAGATCAGCAACGCCATAATGGACCACAATTACCTTGATGATTTGCTGGGACTGATAGTCTCTGTTACAGCAAAGATAACAGGTTCAAAAATCTGTTCCATACTTCTTCTTGACAAAAAGAAAAACGAGCTTGTTCTTCGCGCCTGTCAGAAAGATTCGGGCAGCTACAGCCAGCGTGCAAACACCCCGCTTGGCAAAGGGGTTGCCGGGCGTGTAGCACTGACCAACAAGCCGCTTACATCTCTTGACGTCCAGAGAGATCCCCGTTACATAAACAAAAAAATTGCGATAGCTGAGGGGCTGGTTTCGCTGCTTTCGGTTCCCATGAGTGTTGAAGGGGAAGTTATCGGCGTCATAAACTGTTATACATCCGAAGCTCACGAATTCTCAAAAGAGGACATTATGACTCTTACCACGGTAGCAACCCAGGCTGCCGTACTGTTTAAAAACACAGAGCTTCGGATAATGAAAGAGATCATTCAAAAAGAGCTTGACGAACGCAAGGTGATTGACAGGGCAAAAGAGATCTTGATGGATAAAAAGAAGATTTCCGGTAAGACCGCCTTTGAATTGATTCGTCGCCAGAGCATGAACTCCCGCACCTCTATGGCCAAAATCGCAGAATCGATTATTTTAGCTTCAACATTTGACTGATTCCCGCGAATTATTTATATTATGTTTTAGCGCTGAACAAAGATGTTCAGCCACAAATGAGTATCAAAGATGATGCCCGATCCTGGTAACACAGGAGCGGGCTTTTTTTTGCTTCTAAACAGTTGTTCGGTGTTCTGATTGTGAAAGGAGTACCTTATGTCTGGAGTTTTTGAGTTTATCGAGAGAGTTAAAGCCAGAAACCCTGGTGAAAAAGAGTTCCATCAGGCAGTTGAAGAAGTAGTCACATCTGTGATGCCTTTCATTGAGAAGAACCCTCGTTATAAGAAGGCAAAAATTCTGGAACGCATGGTAGAACCTGAACGGGTAATAATGTTCCGGGTTGCATGGGTTGACGATAAAGGAGAAGTACAGGTTAACCGTGGTTTCCGAATCCAGATGAACAGTGCTATTGGTCCCTACAAGGGCGGCATCAGGCTGCACCCCTCGGTAAATCTGGGGATTCTGAAATTCCTGGCCTTTGAACAGGTTTTCAAAAATTCTCTCACTACACTTCCTATGGGTGGTGGCAAGGGAGGGGCCGATTTTGATCCAAAAGGCAAGTCAGATAATGAAGTGATGCGTTTCTGTCAGGCCTTTATGACAGAACTTAGCCGTCATGTAGGGGCAGATACCGATGTTCCAGCCGGTGATATTGGAACCGGTGGACGTGAAATAGGTTTTATGTTTGGTCAGTACAAGAGGCTCAGAAATGAGTTCACAGGTGTACTTACCGGCAAGGGACTCAACTGGGGCGGAAGCCTGATCAGGCCTGAAGCGACAGGTTACGGTCTTGTTTATTTCTGTGATGAGATGCTGAAGACCAGAAATGAGAGTTTTGGAGGTAAGGTCGTTGCGGTTTCCGGCTCAGGAAATGTGGCCCAATACGCCATAGAAAAAGCAACCGAGCTTGGTGCAAAGGTTGTGTCGCTCTCCGATTCCAATGGAACGATTTACGATCCTGACGGTATTGATGCAGAGAAGCTGGCTTTCATTATGGAATTAAAGAATGTAAAGCGCGGACGCATCAAGGAATATGCAGACAAGTACAACTGTACATACCTTGAAGGGAAACGTCCCTGGAGCATAAAATGCGAGATTGCACTTCCCTGTGCAACTCAGAATGAAATTGAGAAGCAGGAGGCAGAAGAGCTGATTAAAAACGGGTGCATCTGTGTTGGTGAGGGTGCAAACATGCCCAGCACACCGGAAGCGATTGAAGTTTTCCTTAAGGCAAGGACTCTGTATGCCCCCGGAAAGGCATCAAATGCCGGTGGCGTTGCATGCAGCGGTCTTGAAATGTCACAGAACGGCATGCGTCTGAACTGGTCCAGGGAAGAAGTTGATGGAAGACTGCACGGAATCATGAAGGAGATCCACGCTCAGTGTGTCAGATATGGTAAAGATGGTGATTTTGTAAACTACGTCAATGGAGCCAACATTGGCGGATTTGTCAAGGTTGCGGATGCGATGATTGATCAGGGTGTACTTTAAAAAAAGGGCCCCGGTGAAAACCGGGGCCTTTTGTTATATTGCCGTGCTCTTTGACTGCTTTGCCTTTTTCTTTTCTTTCTTTTCCTTTACAGTCAATTTTGGCTTGTTATTTTTGGTAACACCCTTATCTTTATTTTTTGCCATACTGGCCCTCCTTTAGTTTTAACGAAAAAGTCACGCTGTTTAAAAAATTATCCTTTTTTCTTTAAAAAGTCAAGCAGAAAAAAATACCCGAGCAGACTCAGGTGAGTCCGATCTGAGGCAAATAACGGCGTGGTCAATGTACACTGGCCAGCTTTGGGGCTGGCGTACTTGGCCGGTGGCTGTATGTAAACCACCTACCATATTACGACTCTTTACGCGCGCTTTTTATGTTCTTGCTGCTCAATTTCCGTGATTAGCGCGCACCATAGTCGTATTTTATTATCTTCAATTTGCATAATCAACAGACGATCTATTCATAATGAATTAGAACGTATTTAATTTGCTATTTTCCTTTTTTTTCCGGAGTAAGCGCATTATAAATTGCCATAAGCAAAGCCTTAGATGAAGTTGTCGCGCCTGAGATAGCATCTACATTAGTGTTTTGCGCTTCAATAACTCTTGGTATCACTCCTTCAGCCATTTTTGCCCATGTACGTTTGCCGTTTTTAATTACCCCTATTTCTTTGATTTGCTGACCTTCAACAGTTACTGCAACTCTGTGTGACATGCCAATGTAAGAATAAGAGCCTTTGTACGTTGAATCTTTCAATTGAGAAATATCAACAGAAGGAATTTCTAATCCATGAACATGGCGCATGTTTTTTTCTGCGGCTTTGTATAATCCGAAGGAACCACCCACGGTAACAGTGACTGCAACAATAACGATGATTAATGCCGAACTCATGAAACTCCTTTGTTGATTGAAAAATGAATTTATCAATACATTAATACATCGTATAACGTCACTCAAGCATACTTTGTTACATAAATTGCGTTCTGAATTCGAGCTTCCATAATTTCATCAAGGTAAGAGTTCATAAAAGTGCTGGTGCGCAATTGCATTACTCTGATTGAATTTTGATATTTTCTTTCGCGCGCGCATATAATTTCAGAGCGGTTTACATATTGCCACCAACTGGTACCACTTCTGCTTTGAAAAATTCTACTTGCATTTACTATTCTACCGAAAGTATAATTGCGTGATTGTCTGTATAAAATTCACCTTTTTACCAAATTATTTCTGTTTCAGACACGCTCAATTTTCAATATTAATTGTGATGGATCTATTTTTTCGAACAGTTTAAAGGTGTGTTTTTAGGTGGTTCTTTACGGTATATTCAGTTACCAACAAGGAGCCATTCATGTCAAAGAAGAACGTGTCCGGATCGTCGGTTGAGCAGAAGCGTATTCGCAAGAGCTTTGATAGTGCCTTCAAGGTTAAGGTCGTACTTGAAGCTCTGCGGGAGACCATGACAATTGCGGAACTCGCATCCAAATACGCTGTTCACCCAAACCAGATCGGCAACTGGAAGAAGCAATTTCTTGAGCGGTCGATTGATATATTTAGCGGCAGCGGTCACGAGAAAGAAGAGATAGAGAAGCTCCGGGCAGACCGAGACCGCTTGGTGCACCAGATCGGCGAGCAGGCTGTGGACATCGAGTTCTTAAAAAAAAACTTGAAGAAGTTGGGACTTCTGTGAGACGAGCAATGGTTGACAAAGAAGCGGATCCGAGTATTACTCGCCAATGTCAGATATTGAACATCGGACGGACCGCATATTACTATCGTCCGGAGATTTCCAAGACAAACCTTTATCTTATGCGGCACATCGATGAGATTTTCACTGAAGATCCTACCCGCGGGACCCGCAGGATTTGTGCGGTGATGAAACGGCGTGGCGTGGACATCGGTCGGGCTAAAGTCCGCCGGCTCATGGCCAGAATGGGGTTGATGGCGATCTATTGCCGGGTGAACCTCAGCAAATGTGCGCCGGGTCACAAGAAATATCCGTATCTTCTCCGGGGAGTTAAGATTTCGAGAGTCAACCAGGTCTGGAGCATGGATATCACCTACATCCGCTTGCGCAGCGGATTTGTCTATCTGAGCGCGATAATCGACTGGTATAGCAGGTATGTGCTTGCTTGGCGACTTTCAACGACTCTGGAAACGGCTTTCTGCAAGGAGGCTCTGCAAGAGGCCCTGGCGAAATACGGCAAGCCGGAGATCTTTAACACTGATCAGGGCAGTCAGTTTACCAGTGAAGAGTTCACCGGGGTACTGATGCAGCACGGCATTGCGATCAGCATGGACGGCAGAGGCCGTGCGCTGGATAACGTCTTTGTCGAACGACTCTGGCGAACCGTTAAATACGAACACGTCTTCCTGAACGATTACGGAAGCGTTGGAGAATGCCAGAATGGTCTGCTGGCGTTCTTCGATCGGTATAACAACCGACGGGAACACCAGTCCCTTGATTACAAGTACCCGAGGGAAGTTTATTTTCAGGAGTGCAAGGATGACAGGATAGCAGCGTAGAACATGACAGGATACCCCGGGGGGGGGGACGAGCACTGACCCCCAGTACTGTACTGAAGGAAGTTTATGCAAAATAGGGAAAAACGAAGACCACTTATAAACAATCTGGAAAATTGTCAAAAAAAGTCTACCACTTCA
>Ga0209723_1005019_pt1 | contig 14081 bp, 16 predicted proteins | sample BiotimSIPDNA_2_FD_185750 | JGI IMG/M metagenome (GOLD analysis project Ga0209723, IMG submission 185750) | Anaerobic biogas reactor microbial communites from Washington, USA - Biogas_R2 time_0 SIP DNA (SPAdes) (version 2) | ecosystem: Engineered > Bioreactor > Anaerobic > Unclassified | place... | reverse complement strand
TTATTTTAAAAAAGATAAATATATTGCGACATCTGAACATCACAAAAACGAACGGAACATTAGAGAATACCGAGACAGAATGAACCAATATAAAGAGCTTGCCAAACAAGATCCAACAAATCAAAACTACAAATTAGAAATCGTTAGAAACCGCAAACTAATTAAAAAATGGGAAGCAAAAGACTTAGATTTAAGAAAGCAAAACCAGTGGTTGAAACGTGACAAGCGCAGAGAATATTCAAAAATATTAGTCAATGATATCGGAGCAAAGTATAACATTAAACTTTAGGTAATTATAGGCTATGCCTAAATTATATAATTTGTGATGTAATTTAATCGCATCACGTATAAAAAATAAAGATTAAGCATACAAGACTTCGAGTTTGCAACCTCGTAAAAAATGTGTAAGGAGGAAAATATTGTATGAAGAGAGAAGATGCAAAAGCATTATTAATTAAGGCAGGGATCGAAGAACCAACAAAAGAGCAAATAAGTTTGTTATTAGATGCTGTTGGTGGCGAAATTGCCGAGTTAAAAGAAAACCACAAAACTGAAATTGAGAAGTTAGAAGCAGAGAAAAAAACAATTATTGCTGAGAGAGATGAACTAAAAACAAAGCAAGTTGATGAAGCGCTAGTTGAGCAACTAAAAAAAGAAAACGAAACTTATAAGCAAAAAGAAAAAGAAAATCAATATTTAGAAAAACTTGACACTTTAAATATTGACAAAAAGTATCGCAAATTTGTTTTGAGCGAAGTTGAAAAGGGAGAAACAATCGAAGAGTTTGAAGCTAATGCTAAAAAATATGTAGAGGCAAATCCACATTTTACAACTAAAACAACAGTTATAAACACTAACCCACAGTATAAACAAGAAAAAGTTGTTGATGGAGCGGTAGACTTAACTGCAGCAGTGAGCGAATTTTATGCAAAAAAGTAAGAATATAAGCCAACCCAAATACAAGTTGTCAATTATCATACCGCATTACAAAGAGCCTGATGCTGTTGTTGATTTAGCGCTTAGTTCAATTAAAATTCAAGCAGGGGTTGATTTTAGCAAGATACAAATTGTTATTGTCAATGATCACTCTGATGTAGAACTAAGGCATTACAAAAACGTTAAATATTTAAGGCGACCTACTAATGGTGGTTGTGGTATGGCAAGGCAATATGGTATTGACCATACGAACAGTGAGTATTATATGTTTTTGGATGCTGATGATGTTTTATTTAGTACAACATCTTTATTTTGTTTGTTTGAAGCAATGAAAAAAGAACCTGATATTATATTTGGCAATTTTATCGAGCAATCAAGCGACGGCACGCTAACACCTCATGTATTCCACAACACTTGGTGTCACGGGAAAGTATATAAGCGCAGTTATATCAAGTCAATTGGCTTAAAGTTTGAAAAAGGAATAATGCTAAGCGAAGATGCTTGTTTTAATATCCAAGCTCTAAATAGAACAAAAAACATATTTAGACTTGAAGAAAACATTATACTTTGGAAATTTAACCCCTCGTCTTTAACAAGAAAAGATGGAGGAACAAACAGACGGAACGCTTATTATTTTTTAGAGGGGCAATTTATAGCAACTAGAAATTTGAGGGATGTAGAAATATGCCCTGAGCTAGTTGTCAACAATTGCGTGTATATGTATTTAACGATGCAAAGCCAGTTTTGGAAAGGCGATTTAGAATTAAAAAAACAAGTTGAAAAAAGAATAATTGAATATCGAAAAGAGTTTGAAGACTTGTATATTAACATACAAGATACTCATTTTAATAAGATATTTAATTCAAGATTTATTGAACATTCAAAAGATGTCTATTGGAAACCAATAGAAACATATGATCAATTTTACGAAAGGATAGAGAAAGAAAATTATGTTAACATTAAGTGATGTAAAAAAAGGCAAAGCCGACAAAGTCGACCAAGCCATTATTGACCAATTTAGACGCTCAAGTATATTATTTGACTTGATGCCATTCGACGACTGTGTAGCACCAGGAGGAACGGGTTCAACCTTAACTTATGGCTATATGAGAAAAACAACTGCATCACCAGCAGCACTACGTGATATTGGCAGTGATTACACAGCTGGAGAAGCAAAGAGAACGCAATATACAACAAATTTAAAGATTATGGGTGGCAAGTTCGGTCTTGATAGGGCTTTGAACATTGCAAACCCTCAAGAAGTAGCATTCCAAGCGGAAGAGCAAGTAATCGCTGCAAAGAACTTATTTTTATATAATGTAGTTAATGGAAATGCTGACACCGCATTTGACGGGTTGAGCCAAGCATTGACTGGTACTGATACCGAGATTACGTCAGCAGCAGACTTATCAACAGTAAGTGCAACGACAGCATTAGTAATCATCGAAGAATTGAACACCGCTATCATGGCATGTAAGAGAAAACCATCAGTAATTTTGGCAAACTCAAAAGCAATTATTAAGTTGAAAACAGCAGCAGCAGCTCTTGGATATTTGACTAGAAGCGAAGATAGTTTTGGAAGACAAGTAGAGGGGTTTGATGGCATTCCGTTTGTTGATGCTGGAAGATATTATAACGACGAATTGGGCAGAGATGTAGAAATTATTGAAACAGGCGGCGACGGAAAGACAGATATTTATTTAATTTGTCTAGCACAAGATGCATTCCACGGCGTTTCTCCATCAGGAGGAAAAGTAATTAATTCAAAACTTCCTGATTTTGCAAATTCAAGCGATGCAGTTGTTTACGGATTTGTTGAAATGATCGCTTCGGTTGCTTTAAAAGACACAAGAGGCGCAGCAGTAATTCGCGATGTCAAGGTACAAACTGCAACAGTTGCAACAACATTAACAGTTGCAATTACGGGCAATGGTGCTGGAGCAGTTGTCACTGTTAACCCTGCATTACCAAAGATAGGTTACACATATTATACAGCAGTCAGCAGCTCAGCAATTACTGCCCCTAGCGCTGGAACAGCACTAGACGCTAATGTATATACAGCATTACCTGCTAATGGAGTTGTTAATGTATCAGCAACATACTATTGCAGAGTTGTAGAAGCAGATGCTAACAAATATCCAATTAACACGGCACAAGCGCAAGCATCATAATAATAAAATAAATTAATATATGGGTGGGGCAAACAAACCTCACCCATTTTACAAAATAAAGCAAGGAGTGAAAGAAATGTATATAACAAAAAAAGATTATTTTGATGCAAGAGGAATTGATTTAGAAATTGAACTAAAAGGAAGCGTTACAGACAACCCATCGAAAAAAGTAGAAATATTTATCAGCCAAATCGAAGAATGGCTAATCAATTATTTAGCAAGTAAATATGACTTTAATGAAGGTATGATTTTAGCGACAGCGCTACAAGAAAGTGCATTCAAAAAAGCAGTCATATATCAAATAGATTATATTCGTCGCAATGGGATTCTTTCAGTGGATAGCGAAAACACAAAGCAAGTATTATCACCTGATGCTTACAACGTTTTATTTAACGCTGGTTTTTGCAACATATTAAGAGGGTGTGTTTATGGGCATTGATGTTAACAATTCGAGACGCGATCACCCAGACCGTAATATATGGTATAAAGCAAAATATGTAACAAACAACAAGCTAGTTAAGGATGCTGTCCCTCAAGGTGTTTTTTATTCACGAGATGTCAAGGATTTTGGAACACAACTAGCACAAGTAGGCAATGGACAAGTGATTTTAAAAACAGGGGAAATAGAAACAAACGACAACGTTAGTGAAATGGAAGTAAACGACTTTGTTTTATATGACGGAACTTTGTATAGAGTTGACAATGTTGTTCATGGAGATTTAAACAAAAATAAGTTTATTAGTGCACGCCCTAGTTATACATCCATTATATCGTTAATTGGAAGATAAACACATGGAAGATAACTCATTTTATTATCTTTTATGGAGTAACCTTGTCTCAAGATGCCCTTATGACACTGGCAATATGCAAAGCAATATTAAATTATATGACTATGGCGATTATTGGGAAATTGAAATAACCGCGCCAAACGAAAAATCTGGTGATTATGCAAAGGATGTAAACTATGCGTTAAAAGCCAAGCGTGATGGCCGAGCGCCAAAGGGCAAAGAAATCCACAATTACATGTGGGTTGAAAGAACAATCAAGCAAACAGCAGAAAGCATAAGTGGGAGTGTTAGTTATGAATTATAATAGTTTTAACGATTTTTTAAAAGCAAAAATAGGAACTGAAATTGTTATTGCTGATGAGCAAGCATATGACATGCTAAATGATAATATTACAGTTATTATTAAATATTTAAGAGGCAACATATATACATCTAGCACGTACACACCAATAATTTTGGAAATATTGACAACGGATGTTAATACAACTAGAGATTTGTTTGACGATTTTGCAAAAAGATACAACAACAAAACGTTTGTAAAAGATTCTGGCGAAGTTGTTTTAATGACATTTAATACAACATTTATTAACAATTCTTTTAACCGAGCAGGAAACAACTACGTTACATCACTACAAATGATGGGGACGTTAATAGAATCAATGAATAGCAATGACATTGCTTATATCACGATTGACGATGCAATTTACGAAGCGCCAACAAGAACGCTAGTATATGCATCAACAGTTGATAATCAAAGGTATGGGGAGGGCGAAATAAACACATCACAAAAAATGTTTGCAACTGTTTCGCTTAATTTATCGATGCTGAATAAAGACAATGATTTTTGCAACAAATTAAGCCAAATACGATGTGGGACTTTAACAGGAAATACAAAATTTGATGTTGAAATTGTGTACATGAACTCTTTGATAGAAAATTATTCAATGATCGTTGAAAGCCACAGCTTAAACTCCGTTATCGGTGCTCATCCAATGATAACAGTTGTATTGAGGTGCTAAAAATGAACGATGCAATTGCAATCAGAATATACAAAGAGGGAACAGCTGAATCAACAACTAACAGAGTAGATGCAACACCAAGCGCGCAAGAAGCAACTACCCAAGAGGGGAAAGCAAACAAAGCGGATGGGATACGCAATAGTGCAGTTACTGCAGCATTAATATCAGCAGCAAAACAAGCAGCTATGCAAGGAGTTAATAAATATGCTGAATTATCAGGTAACTATAATGTGACTGATAATCTTAGTTTAGTTTTAGAGGGTGCGTCTATGGTGGCGATGATGTTTGCTGGCCCTGTTGGTTGGATATCGGCTGGTTCAATGATGGCAAATAAATTAGTAAATATTGCAACGACACTGGCAAAAGAAAAGCGAGAAATAAATTATTTAAAGGATGGCTTAGGTATGGTGCAAACTTATGGCAATCGAGGTGATTATTAATGGCGTATATTGTTAAAATAAATAACATAAACTATGCTTTGAAAGAGGGCATAACAATAAAAGAAGTAGCCAACGAAAACCTAGATAATGCCGTTGCTGTAATTCCGCAAGTAGCAGAAATTACAAACCTTGAGCCTTACGACATTGCAGCAATTTATGATGGTACAACATTAATTAAAAAATTATTAGTTGGCGATGTTACCACAACCGTGGCAAGTTTTACTCCTCCTTTGTATAATTATTTTTTAGGTTTAGTAAGCCCTACACAAATGTTAAGGACAATTACACTGCCTAATTTATCCATTACACAACCATTAGCAGGAACAAAACGAGATATTGCATATCATTTGCAACGTTTAAAAGATGTGTATTTAGATTTTGAATCAGAAACATATTATTATGATGCTGATTTGTTAGCACTAGCAACAGGGACAATATGCCCAGAAGAAGCATTTAACAAACCAAATGCATGGGAATATTTAAACACATTAGTTAAACCACTAAACATAATAATTAAAGTAAACATTGATGAAAACGACGAGTTTGAAATTAGTTATTTAGATTTGAACGAACGAGGGAACTCATTTGATATTGCAAAGTATAGCGTGGTGACAAAGCAACAATCATTAAGTGAATACGCATCAGAACTAGATATAGAGACAGAAAACGCACTATATCCTTTAACAAGTGGCGTTGATACATTTGCTAAAACAAATATTAGAACAACAGCACGAGCATCAACGGGTTTGCAAATGACAGACGAAAATCTAGAAATAATATTGCCATACCCAATTTATAGGCTCAACAAAGTAATTGCTAGTTTGTGGTATTCAGCAATAGTAAATGAAACACCCACAACTGGTTATGTTGATTTAGACATTACAAACAGAGTGATATCTGAAGTTGAATACAACACACTTAAAACGCTGGCAGTTGATGGAAAAATGCGAAAAAATAGCTGCATATATTATGCTGAAAACAGCAATGTAATTAAGGGGCTAGGGTTTAGACCAAGTGCATTGTTAAACCGATCAATTCAAAATGTTTTGTTTGAAGCAAGAAAAGGAATTGTTGCTGGTAACAGCTTTACTCCTTTAGTTGATTTAAAAGATATACTATACACTATTTCTTATGTTACGACCGCCAATTTAAGAATGCGGACATCTAAAGCGACTAAATTAAAACACAATGTTGTTTTGGCAAACAACCAACAAAATAGTTTTGTTGATTTGAAATTATTAGGGGAACAAGAAAAGCAAAACATTAATAGACTAGGAAATGATAGGCTGACAGCAATTGGAATGTTTTTAAAAACAGATGCATTACCTGCGCTATTTGATGTTTATGGCAATTACATTTTAACATCAATTGAAAAACAATATAATGATTATTCAGTTAGCGTTAAAGCAGAGTATTCGAAAAACTTTATAAATAAAACAAGCTTTTCAGGAATAAATTACAAGCGTAGAATTACATCGATTGCTAGTCCAGGAGAGGCTTTTTTACGGCATGACTTAATAAAGCGCTATTGCTTATTTAGCTTTAGTAACATCACAGTAGCAGACTATTCATACAACGCATATTTGCTAAAAACAATTACTGATAAAACAGCAAAAGCACTAAACCTTATTGTGTTTGAAACATCAGCAACAATAGAAAACGATATTTCTAAATTAAGCAGTGGGTTTACAAAATACGCAAGTGGGAATTCTGTCCTTGTTAGTTTTGGTGCTGAGGATAACATGTCAGTTGGCTATCGCATATATGATAACGACAGTGGGCTACAAGAGCGATGCAAATATACCGATAATAATGGTGAGTTTACAAACATGAATATATACGCATATAACGATTGGTCAGCAACGGCAAGTGGGCAAATACCAAATTACCCAGCACAAAAAACATTCTCGGAAACATATTCTTGTAATTATCCTCTAGTAGATAATGCTTTGTTAGATGTTAACAATTTAATATTTTCTGTGTTAAATAAAAAGATATACAAAGACAACAGAGAAATTATGAAAATAACAATACAAGATGAGTTTTTAAGCGATGATCCTGATAATATTATTGTTGGGAAAGCATTTATTGAAAAAAACATTATTATTCGCGACGTTTTGAGTGCTGAAGATTTATATTTATACCACTCAACAACGGCAATTTATAAATCATTTGAAAACGAAACATGCAAAGGCACATCTGAGGCGTTAGTTGTTGGAACTAACATTACAACAACAGATAATTATATTGATGTTAGCACCGATGATAGTTGGGCATCGTGGGCAATAGGCAACGCTGATGGCGATATGTATATTGCAGCTAACGGCCACAATGGTAAAATATATTTAAACATTAAAAATAATAGATAAACGATAAGGAGGAAATTATGGTTATAGTATATTCGGGTGGACAATTTGAAGAAGAAACCTCATCAGAGGTATGGGTGCAAGGCAGTAATTTAGCATATAATATTGACATATATATTAGTGGTATTACGCTTACAGATTATAATTGCCGATTGGTAATCGAAAGACCAGACGGTGAAAGCTCAAATGAATTAATCGCAATTTTAACTGATAATGAGTTTTATCGTTATACAGTGCCTAGTTGGGTAACTGATGTTGCAGGGACAGTTAAAATAACAACACGAATTAAAAAAATATCAGACAGCACAATTTATGCACAAGGTTTAGTTTCTAAAAGCGTAAGCGAGGGAGTTTTACCAAACGAAGAAGCAACAATTACAGAAACACAATACCAAGCGCTGCTTGATTTAATGCAATTGTTGTATCCGTTAGACGCAGCAGCATCAACAACATCAATTAGACCAATCACAAATAAAGCAATTACAAATTATGTGTTAAACCTTGATCGTGTTAAAAAAGCGTTAATTGTTGGTTCTTATAGTGCTGAAATCTATGGTTATCTAGGCGTAGGTGCTGATTTAAAACCTTATTACAGAATAGTTGATAATGCTTCGGCAGTTCCAAGCGACACAACGTATGAAGTTATCCACGAGGGGAATGTAGACACAAAGGGCAACATCTATAATTTAGGAACATTTACAAGCCTAGCCTTAATGCTAGCGAGTGTGCAATCTAAAACATATGACAAAATATATCGTGCAATCGTGCCAATAAACAGTGTTAATTTTAACGCATTGGTCATGGCAAAATATGTAAATGGCGCATTTTATGTTTCAGGCGTTGCTGGAAATTATTTAATTTTTGCAACATTTAATGGATCAACTTGGACGACATACATCAAGGACTTTCTAACACTAGAAATTGACAAGGTTAAACTTGTATCAGTGCAAGCAACGGGAGACACCGCACCATACACGTTAACGGTTGCTGATAGTGATATTACTAGCAATAGTTTTGTAGAAATTATGCCAAACGACGAAATAGACGAGACCACCTATAACGACGTGTTAGCAGAGAATATCTATTCAAAATTATTTAACGTTTCTGTGGGAGGCTTTGAAATTAAGGTTAAGACAAAAAACAACGACGCGCCTTATTTGATAATGTATAAAATCACTGAGGTTGCTTAATGAAGTTATTATTACTATTTTTAAGTTTATTTACTTTCATTTTTTTCAAAAGACAAGGAGGTTGAAAATGAAATGGGATACAATGTATATTTTGCAATGAATGGAGGGTTACCTCTATACAGTCCAGTTAAAGATGTATTAGAGATTCCAGATTTGGATAATTATGTTCCTTATAAGTCTTCTACAGAGACATATTCATATGAATTTGGTGGTTGGTATTATGATGACGAGTTTACATCTCAAGCACTAACTGGAGACCCTATTACTGGAAATATCATACTGCATGCTTTATGGATAGAAACTCAGATAGGAGGCTATTCAATTACGTTTGTTGCTAATGGTGGAACACCAGAACCAGATAATTTAACATATCAAACAGCAATACCTGACCCATTACCCTCTATTAGTAAAGCTGGATTTATTTTTGCAGGTTGGCGTTGGGGAAATACTTCAGAAAGTGCTTTAGTTACTCCTGGAGAACTAATATATGCAGATGCAACAATTTATGCAGTGTTTACTAAAGATGGTTATACTATTGTTTACGAATCTAATGGTGGCAGTGCAGTATCACAAACAACGGGAGTAAACGCATTTCCAAGTCCTCTCCCTACAACTACTAAAGCAGGAAGCACATTTGCAGGTTGGTGGAACTCAAACTTCACTGCACAGTACACGGCAGGTCAGCCAATATATGGCAGTCTTATAGCGTACGCCAAATGGATTGTCAATTCTTACACTGTCACATGGGTTGAAAATGGAGGAACTCCTGCACCTGATGACTTGACTGATGTTGCGTCTTTACCATCACCATTGCCAGCAATAACAAAAACGGGTTATGAATTAGACGGCTGGTATTTTAACTCACTATTTGCGGGTTCGGCAGCGACACCAGGGCAATTGATAACACAAAATGAAACGTTATACGCCAAGTTTGTACGCGTATCTTATGTTATAGACTATGAGTTAGACGGTGGGACAAATAACGCCGGCAATCCTGACGAATACAATGTAGAAACGGCGACAATCACACTGCTAGATCCAAGTAAGGTAGGTTATACATTTAACGGTTGGTTTAGCGATGAAGAATTAACAACACCAATTACTAGCATACCAACAGGTACAACAGGCGACATCACAATTTACGCATCGTTTACACTAAGCGAAACAGGATACAGCATCACTTGGGTTGAGAATGGTGGAACACCAGAGCAAACAGATTTAACAAATCAAAACTATTTGCCAAGCGTATTGCCAGCGCTAATCAAAACGGGTTATGTATTTAAGGGCTGGTTTACAAACGAAGCCTTAACTATTGCAGCAGCTCCAAGTGCTATAATTGGGGAAAACACAACATTGTATGCCAAATTTGAAGCACAAGCAGCACCTAAAAAAGGGTATATAAGAGTTGAACCGATCGACACAGCATTAAGCGCAACTTCTAAAAAGCCTTTGCAAAACAAAGCAATCTATACAGCATTAGCGCTTAAGTTTAATAGTGCTGATTTAACAAGAGAGGCATTAGTTACGCTTTTAGGTGAGGCAACAACATCATTAAATGGCTTGATAAGTGCAACAGATAAGACAAGGTTAGACACGATATATGCTAGTTTTAACGACACCGACGAAAACAATGTTGTTGATAAAATAAGTGAAATCCTTGCCATTTTTGAAAATTACCCAGAAGCCGATGCAATAGTCACTGCACTATCAAGCAAAGTAGACAAAACAACAACGGTCAATACCAAAGCATTATCTAGTAATATCGTATTAAGTGGCGCTGATTTATTGGTTGGAGGTTCAACTTCAGCAAACGCTGCTGCTTTAATCTCAGTAGCATTCAAAACCCTAGAAGATGTTGACGATACAAAAGTTGATAAAGTTGAAGGTAAAGTATTATCAACTAATGACTACACGGACGAAGAAAAGGCAAAACTTGCAGATATTGAAGATCGTATCGACGTTATTGAATCCAAAATAGATGTTATTGGTTTAGACTATAAAGAATATGGTGTGCGTGAGGTTGTCGGACAATCAGCAAGTGAGTTTGAACGTGTAACACGCTTTGGGGGGGAAATCAAGTTAGGTAGTGCAACAGGATTGGTTGCTAATGTTGCCATTGATGACGCCGATGTGACTAATTCATTTGATTATATACCCATCTTCAAACGTGAAAAAGTTAGTGTTGACGCAACCGATTTATCAAGTAATGTGGTATCAAACACCTTCGTAAAAGTTCCAAAATATTATATTAAGGAAGAATGGGTGACAGAGAGTGGAACAGATTATCATTACATCTTCATGAGCCAATTCAAACATGAAGGTTACCGCCTGCCTTTACCATTTAAGAAACCAGACGGAAGCGAACGTGATTATACATACATAGGTGCTTATGAAGCATTCTTAGACGGGAATAATAAACTGCGTTCACTCACAGGTAAAATTCCTAAAGTAAATTATTCAAGAAACAACTTTAGAACTGCAGCAAGAGCATTAGACGGGTTAGGCGTAAAGTCCAAGTATCAAATCACTGATTTAGCAGAATATGTAGATTTAGTTCAAATCCCGTTCATGATTGAGTTTGCTACAAAACATTCACAAGGCGTATTTTTAGGTGCTACATCAATGGCGTATAGCGCTTCACATACTGCGATTGCAGAAGGTACAGGGGTTAACGCTATTGTAGTATCAAATGAAACAGGTGCTAACTTTGTCTTGGGTCAAACAGTTTCTATTGGGACGTCAAACAGCGATGACTCTATTGCAAAAGATAGAATTGTTACTCAAATAGATGTTGATACACCTAATGCAGGAGAAACAACAATCACATTTGACGGTGCAGCTGTAAATATCGCAATCGGTAACGTCGTTGCTTCAAGAGCATGGAAAACAGGTGCAACAGACCAAGTTAAAGTTAGTGGCACACACGCACTTAATGACGGGAAACATTCTATTGTCTGGCGCGGTTTAGAAAATCCATTTGGCAATATTTGGAAGAACGTAGACGGGGTTAAGATTTCGAATTGGCGCGGATACGTCACAGAGAACCCTAAAAACTATAACGACACTGCGTCTGTAGATGGCGTATACGCAGAACCTTACTTACCGCTTGGATATCTTAATGCCGACACAAACAACTACGCGCAAAAATTAGGTTATGACGCAAATTATCCATATGCGAAGTTCCCAATCAGTGTTCAAGCAAGTAGCGGTCTATTCTTTAGAGATTATTATTATCAAAACACTGAGGATAGAACGGTATTCGTCGGCGGTTCTTGGCTTCACAGTGCCGGTTCTGATGCTGGTCTGTTCTTTTGGTTTCTGAACAACGGTCTCGGTGCTGCGTACTTAAATATTGGTGCTCGGCTTTCGTATCGCCCTTAAAAGTAAAGGAGAAATAATATGATAATCAATAAGTTTAAAAACGAGTCCACAGAGACTCCACAAGAAATACAAGTTAGAAAGTTAAGCGGTACAATTTACGAATTTATTGGCAATCACAACATCACATCAAAACAAATTACTCGTGATGATGAAGTGGTTACGGTTTATGAGAGCGATTTAGTACATATTACAACTAACGTAAATTATCGTGATGACATGATAGTTGCTTTAATTCGTCTTCGTTATACTCAAGACGCTGAATTTGCAGTGATTAACAAAGGCATTCAGGATTTGGAAGATGTCGAATACAAAGCGTATAGAAGTTATGTTGCTTTGTGTAAAGCACAATCAAATGTTTATTGCTTACAAGGATAATAGTCCTCTAATGGGAAATACAAACATAACTTATATTGATAATAAACAAGTAGTGTTGGGAACGGGAACATCGGCAGGAAAGTATTTTAAAATAACTCCAACCGTAGTAGATGGTGCTATTGTTTGGGTTGCAACGGAGGTATAAAATGGTAGATGAAAAATTAATCATTGCTGAATTAGTTAAAGCAGTCAAGGAAAATAGAATTACATTAGAGCAAGTGCCTATGCCTTATTTAGAACAAGTTAAAATAAAGTTGCAAGAAGAAACAAAGCAATGAAATTAAAATTATTTTTAAAGAAATGCGCTGATCTAATCGTAAAAGTCTTTAAGCTTATGCTAAATTGGCGCTTTCTCTTGTGTTTTGGAATTGCTTGGATGATCACTAATGGTTGGGCATATATATTTATAGCAATTGGTCCAATGCTTAACATATCTTGGATGACTATTGTCGGCATTGGTTATGTGTCGTTTTTGTGGATGCCATTCACACCAGAAAAATTGATAACAATACCTCTTGCAATTTTTTTTGTAAAATGGTTATTTCCAAAAGATGAAAAGACTAAAAAAGAACTTGAAAATATTAAAATAAAAAAACCAAATAAGGAGATGAAATAATGGGCATATCAGTAGAGCTTAAAACACCCAATTTATCAAATATGAAAGACGGCGACATTTTTATTAAAAAGGGCAACCAACTAGTACCAATTTCTAAAAATGAATATTTGAAAGAAATGAGCGTTGAGTTAGCGAAAAATAAAATAGAGAATACCAAGTTCAAAGAAGAAGTTAAACGCGAAATAGAGGAAATAAAAAAACTGCTTGCAAAAATAATGGAAGCAGTATTGGAGGCAAATCATGAAGAAAATAATTAAATACTTCGCGATGTTTTTCTTAATTTTAGCAATCGTAATCAGCTCATCGAGATTAAACGTAAATGCTGAAGAGCCAATGGAAGAAGATCCAGGAGCAAGCGAAATAGAAGATATCATCAATGATAACAGCCCATTGACTGATGAGCAAATTGCGTGGGTTAAACAATACCTATCGCAATATGTGGATGAAAATGTTATTGAAGTAATTATTACAACATTGTCGGCATTGTCAATAGTTGCTCTTATTGCTTTTTATTTTATAAAATTAGTTAAAAGTGTAAACGGCGGTTTGAAACTAAAAACACAAGAGACATCGACATTTAACGAGATTGCAAGCAACGGGGTGCAAGAACTCACAAACGCAGTCCTAGCGCTTAAAACAAGCCTTAAAGAGCAATTAGATGTCAACACTCAAACAATTAAACAAAACGCTTTACAAAACGAAAAATTAAATATTTTAGAATCAAAGTATAATGAACTAAAAGAAAAAGAAGCACAAAGATTAGAAAAAGCAATCAAATTAACCGACGAACTTACAAATA
>Ga0209723_1005018_pt1 | contig 14084 bp, 10 predicted proteins | sample BiotimSIPDNA_2_FD_185750 | JGI IMG/M metagenome (GOLD analysis project Ga0209723, IMG submission 185750) | Anaerobic biogas reactor microbial communites from Washington, USA - Biogas_R2 time_0 SIP DNA (SPAdes) (version 2) | ecosystem: Engineered > Bioreactor > Anaerobic > Unclassified | place... | reverse complement strand
TCGGCCAACGCGGCGACAAGTCCCATGGCGACGGTGGTTGCTCCGACGTTCGCCGTTCCGCCCACGACGGCCAGAACGGCGGCGCGTCGAACGCGCGACGGCGGCGCCGGGCGGAAACGCATGGCAAGTTGTCGTAGGTCGTAGGCTTGGTCGGACATGGTTCGAGGATGCATCCGCTTCAATCCGGTGTTACGTAATATATGTCACGCGCAAATAATCGTCGGCGCTTCAATCGTATTGCAGAATCATCCGCGCCAGCCGATGTGCGTCGGCGATTTCGATGTCGTCGGGCACGTTCTGCCCGTCGGTCAGGTAGCTGAGCGGCAGGCCGCCGTTGCGCAGCAGCGGCAGAATGTTCCCCAATCCTTCCGATTCGTCGAGCTTGGTCAGGATCAGCGAGGTCGGACCGACGACGCCGAATTGCTCGGCGGTTTGTTGCAAGGCCCGCGCCCCGGCCACGCAGCCGAGGACCAGATGGACTTCGTCCGCGCCGGCCTCGTTGAGGAAGACCTTCAGCTCTTGCAGGCGGATTTCGTCTTTCGGGCTGCGGCCGGCCGTGTCCAGCAGGATCAGGTCCAGGTGGCTCATTCGCTCGACGGTCTCGCGCATTTCGCGGGGCGTCGAAACCACGTGCATCGGCAGATCGATGATGTCGGCATACGTCCGCAACTGCTCGACCGCCGCGATGCGATAGGTATCGACGGTAATCAACCCCACGCGGCGTTTTTCTTTCAGGCGGAAGTTGGCGGCCAGCTTGGCGATGGTCGTCGTCTTGCCCACCCCGGTCGGACCGACCAGGGCCGCCAGCCGGCAGCGGCCGGGCGTAACTCGGATCGGGCCGGAGATTTGAATGTCTTCTTCCATCAGGCCGGCCACGCGGGCCTTGAGCATCACCGCGTCGCTGATATCCGCGCTGTCCGGTTCGTTCTTTACCCGCTCGATCAATTCCCGGGCGATGTCCTCGCCGACGTCGGCGTCGAGTAATTCAGTGAACAGGCGGAAGTATTCCTCGGGCCAGTCGCCGTGCCCGCCGTTCTTCGAGCGGAGGCAGAGGTCTTTCATCATCGCCTGCAAGGTGCTCAACTGTCCTTGCACTTGCCGGGACAACTTGGATTCGGTTCGGCTTTCAAGGCGGCGCATCGCCGGTTCGGGTTGCGCAATTGGTTGCGGAGCGGCCTCGAGCGGCTGCTCGGCACGCTCGCTCCGCCGCAATCGGCTCGGCACGTTCACTTCGCGCGAGGCGGTGACTTCGATCTGACGCCGGCCCGGAAGTATCCCCAGCCAGCGGCCGCGGACGCCGCGCGTGTGCAACACGGCCGCGTCGGGGCCGAGTTCACGTCGCACTTGCGCCAAGGCCTCATGAATGGTTGATGCTCGATAGGTTCGGATTTCCATGGGAATGACGTGGGAATTAGAGATTAGGAATTAGGAATTAGGAATTAGGAATTAGGGATTCGTGATTGGAAATAGCCGGAGGCGAACAGCCTCCGGGATGTGCAAAAAACTGTGCGTTACTCCGACCGGAGGCTGTTAGCCTCCGGCTATTGTTGACTATTTTTTCAATACTTCACTTCTTCAAAGGTTGCGGTTGCCGGCGATTTAGGCGGCGGCACATAGTTCTCGCCGTGAGCGGCATGCAGCGAGACGGGCCGCATGGCGGATTCAGCGCGTTCGATGTCCGGCACGATCGCCGCGGCCTTGGTTCGCGTGTCCCGCGTGATTTCGTCGTAACTCATCACCACCAGTTGCGGCAGCCGCGACGAGGTCAGGTGTTTCAGCGCCGCGCGCGCCCGCGAACCGACCAGCACGACCGGCGGCCGGCCGGCGTCGGTCAATCGCTCGACCTTCGATTCGATCTCGCGGCAGATTTGTTCGATTTCACTCGGCGGCAGTCGGAGCGAAATGCCCGGCTCGGTCCGCTCGACCCCTTCGATTATCCGCTCCTCCAGCGCGGGATCAAGCGTGACGACGTGCAGCCGGTTTTCCTGATCGCGGTAGCGGACGGAAAGCGTCCGGGCCAATCGGCGGCGGACGTGTTCGGCCAGCAGGAGCGGGTCTTTCGTGCTATGCGCCCAATCGCCGAGCGTTTCCAAGATCGTTCCCAACTGCCGGATCGAGACGCCTTCGCGCAACAGGACGTGCAAAACCTGCTGCACTTCGCCGAGTTTCATCACGCCGGGTATCAGCTCGTCGACCACCGTCGGCGAAGTCTTCTTCAGTTCGTCGAGCAGGTGTTTCAGGGCGTCGCGGTCGAGCAGTTCGTCGGCGTGGACGCGGGCGGTTTCGCTCAGCCGCGCGGCGATGGCCTCGGCCGGATCGGCAGCGCCGTCGATCGTCCCTTCGGCGACGGCCAGATCGGCGATTTTTATGCGGAATTGATTCGGTTCCAGCCGCATGTTGTCGCGCACTCGGACCTTGGGCATGATGATGCCCGCCTCGGCGGCAAGCGCCTGTCGGATGCGGGCGATTCGATCGAGCAGCTCGCCGCCGCGGCGCGGATCGGCCGCCCGGATCAAACCGACCCCCAACTCGATTTCCATCGGATCGACGGCCAGATAGTCTTCGACTCGCGCTTCCGCGCGCCGGGTTGCCTGGGCTTGTTTTTTCGCCTGCGCGGCCTGCATCTTCCGTTCGCGACGGGAAAGGGCGACGGCCGCCGCCGCGCAACCGGCGCCGATCGCCAACAGCGGCACGGCCGGCAGACTGGTGAAAATCAGAATGCCGAGAAAGCCGCCCGCGACGGCCAGAGGCATCGGCCGCGAAAAAAGCTGCCGGACGAACTCGCCGGGTAAATTGCTCTCCTGGCTGCCGCGCGTGACCAGCATGGCGGCGGCCAGCGAGATCAGGAACGCCGGTATTTGCGTCACCAGTCCGTCGCCGATGGTTAGTTTGGTGAACAGCGCCGAGGCTTCGGCGATGCCCATCCCGTTTTGAACGATGCCGATGAACAGTCCGCCGAAGATGTTTATCAGCACGATTAAAATGCCGGCGATAGCGTCGCCGCGGACGAATTTTCCGGCCCCGTCCATCGCGCCGAAGAAATCGGCCTGTTGAGTGATTTCGCGGCGGCGGCGGAGCGCCTCTTGTTCGTCGATTGCCCCGGCGGCCAGGTCGGCGTCGATGGCCATTTGTTTTCCGGGCATGCCGTCGAGCGTGAATCGTGCGGCCACTTCGCTGATCCGCGTCGCGCCTTTCGTTATCACCACGAATTGAATCACCACGATGATCGCGAAGATTATCAGTCCGACGACCAGACTCTCGTTGCCGCCGCCGGTGACGAACTCGCCGAAAGACCGCACCACGCCGCCTGCGGCCAGCAAACCGTCAGGCTCCGCCCGGGTGAGTATCAGCCGGGTGGTGGCCACGTTCAGCACCAAGCGGAACAACGTCGTCGCCAGCAGCAGCGAGGGAAAGATGTTGAACTCCAGCGGCGAGCGGATGTAGAGCGTCGTCAGCAGCATGATCACCGCGATGGTGATGTTGGCCGCCAACAACAAATCCATGATTCCAGCAGGCATCGGCACCACGATCACCAGCAAACTGGCAATCAGGGCGAGCGGCAAAATCAGGTCTCTAATTCGATTCCACGTTGTCGGCATACCCGGCCGTGGAACAGTTGCAGACGACATCCGTGCCTCCGAGTGATAAGGAGGCGAAAAGTACCCAAAAACAGGCTGGATGTCCAGGTCGGTTTACAAACGGCCGCAATCGCCCAGGTTGTCCATATTTCCGCTTTTCCTGCCCCTTTGTGAATACCCTGGGTTTTTGATGGTATCCCTGGTTGTAGTGATATGTTGAACTTCGGATGAATGTCTTCATGCCTCCGCTGGTGAGGTATCTTCCCCACCGGTCCAGCCGCGCAGCTTCCCTAGCTTAAACTCCTCGAACCGATCGGCCTCGATCGCCTCTCGGGCATCGGCCATCAAGCGCTGGTAGTAGGTCAAATTGTGGATCGTCAGCAAGATCGGCCCCAGCATCTCTCGGGCCATGAACAGGTGGCGGATGTACCCTCGACTGCGACGGCAGGCCGCGCACGGACAGCCGGCTTCGATTGGCCGATCGTCGCGCTCGAACTTCAGATTGCGCAGGCGAATCGGGCCTAAGTCGGTAAAAGCCATCGCGTTGCGTCCGTTGCGGGTGGGCATGACGCAGTCGAACATATCGACGCCTCGCCCGATTGATTCCAGCAAATCCTCGGGGCGACCGACGCCCATCAGATAACGCGGCCGGTCGGCGGGCAACTCGGGCACGACGGCTTCGATCGTCCGCAGCATTTCCTCCTGCGACTCGCCGACGCTCAGCCCGCCGATGGCATAGCCCGCGAAATCCATCTCGCGCAGCCGCCGCGCCGAGTCGGCGCGGAGCTTGGTGTCCAACCCGCCCTGGACGATGGCGAACAGCGTTTGATCGGTCCGTTCGGCGGCGTCGCGGACTGCCTCCGCATCGTTGGGCAACTCGATTACGTGGTCGAGCACCATCGCCACGTCGCTGCCGAGGGCTTCCTGAATGGCGACCGCCCTCTCCGGCGAAATGGCCATCAGCCGGCCGTCGATGTGCGATTGGAACACGGCCTCCTGCTCGGTGATTTTCACGCGATGGGCGAGGCTGAACAATTGGAACCCGCCGCTATCGGTCAGGATCGGACCGGTCCAGCCCATGAATCGGTGCAATCCGCCGAGTGCGGCAATGGCATCCTCGCCCGGCCGCAGGGCAAGATGATAGGTATTGCCCAAAATCATTTCCGCGCCCGTCGCCCGAAGCTGCGCGACCTCGAGTCCTTTGACGGTTGCCTGGGTACCGACGGGCATGAAGGCGGGCATTTGCACCGCGCCGTGCGGTGTGGAAAAGATGCCCCGCCGCGCGCCGCATCCGGCGTCTACGTGCTGCAAGCAATAGGAAAACGGTCCGGTTTCGCGCGGCGTTAAATCTTTGTTCATGGTCGGGCTGAGGTTTCTACTCTTGTATCTTCAGTGCTTCGAGCCAATCCATTTTATTGATCGCCCGCTGCACAAAACAATGCGTAATCAGCGCAAAGGCGACGGCCAGGGCCATGACGAGCAACCAGAGTCCCGGCTTGGAGACGATCGGCAGACGGAACAGGTCGCTGGCATAAGCCTGCGCGGCCGCCCAGGTCATGAAATACCCCAGCGGCATTCCCAGCAGCGTGCCCAGGATGGTCGTTATCATGCTCTCGCGAAACAGTATGCTTCCGACTTGCCAAGGGCCGTAGCCCAGCACGCGCAAGGTGGCCACCTCGCGCTGCCGCTCGGCCAGACTAACGAGCGAGGCGTTCAGTATGCTGCCGAAAAACACGATTCCCGCGAACAAAACCAGCATCGCTATGGTATACGCCTGCGATTCGAGCAGGATTTCCTCGAGGTTGCGAATCATATCGGCCTTGGCCGAAACCGTCTGGACGGCCGGCATCCGCTTCAGCTCTCGGTACAGCGCGGCGCGGTTCTCGGGGTCTCGATCGACGGCCAACTGCACGCCGCTGACGGCGAATTCTTCGCCCACCAGCCGGCTGAGGTAATTGATGTCGGCATAGACGGAAGTGCCGAGATAGCCGTCGGAGATTTCCACGACCGGCACGGCGCGGAGATGTCTTTGCCCTTTGATCGGCTCGACGCCGACCCGGTCGCCGGGCCGAATGCCGAGGGTCTCGGCCAGTTGGCGGCTCACGACCAGTCCGCGGTCGGGTATTCGCAGCCGGCGCCCCTCGGCATCGCGGGGAACGGTCAGCCTGGCGTCGGGCAACAGGCCGGTGATCGAACCCTTCTTTCGCCGCCAGCCGTTGGAAAAAGTGCAGGCCACTTCGAGCGTCGGCTCGGCGCGGTCGACGCCCGGCAGTCGGGCGGCCTCGTCCAGCGCGTCGCGGCCCCGCTCGTCGTTAAAAATCAAATCGACGTCGCTGAGCATGATCCGGTTGAACTGGAAGTCGATGAGGAAATCCATCGAGAGCTGCATCATAAACCCGTTCACCAGGACGCAAGCCCCCATTGCCGCCGCGAAGACGCAGGCGGCAGTGCGCATCCGGCCGCGCATCACGTTGCGCATCACCATTCGCCAGCCGGAGCTTAGCGAACGCCAGAGCCAGCCGATTCTTTCGAGCGGGATCGCGCCGCCGCGCCGCGGAGGGCTGGGCCGCATGGCCTCGGCCGGATGGAGCCGCAGCACCGCCCGGCTGCCCCGCAGACTACCCAAGGCCGCGCAGCCGGCGCTGACCAGCATCGCCACCGCAAACAGGCCGAGTCGCGGGCGGACATCCAACTCGGGAAATTGGAAGAAGTCGCGGTAGAGCGTGGTCAGCAGTCCCGCCAACCAATATCCCAGTCCGCAGCCGACCGCCCCGCCGCCGATGCCAATAATCAGACCGAACTTGAGAAAGTGCCGGAATATCCGCGCATCGCCGTAGCCGAGCGCCTTCAGGGTGCCGACCACCACGCGCTGCTGTTGGGCCAAGCGGCCGAGCAGGACGTTGAGCACCAACGCCGCCACGGCCAGGAACATGCAGGGAATGAGGACCGCGAACACCCGTAGCCCTTGGATTTCCTGCGTCAGGATTTTGTTCGACGCCTGATCGGCCAGCGGCGTGGTGGTGAACACGCCGTAGGGGGCGAGCATCTCTTCGGCCCGGCGCAGCAACTCGCGCGAATTGCCGCCGGCCGCCGCGCTCAATCGGCCCAACACCTGATTGGCCGATCCCTTGAAGTCGAATATCTCCTCGGCGTAAGAATCCTTCATGTAGAAAACGCCGAAGCGTTTGTCGTCGGGGACGATCGCGCCCGGCCCGATCAAATACGTGAATTCGCTGCTAATGGCCGTGCCGACGATGAATAATTCTTCCTGCCGGTTGTTCAGCAACATGCGAATCCACTGCCCCGGTTGAAGCCGGTGGGCCGCGGCAAACTTTTCGTTGACGATCACCTCGTTGTCGCGCCGATCGGTGAAATAGCTCCCCCGCCGGATCACGATGTCGTTGATGACCGGCCGCCTCCGGTCCGGCAAGGAATAGACCTGACCGCTGATCGGCTTCAACACGCCGGGCAAATCGACCGTCACGCCGTGCTGAATTCGCGGGCGCAGCTCGGCCGCCTCCGGCATCGCCGCCAGCGGGGCCAACTCGGCCAAGGGAACCTTTTTCAACTCGATCGAGAAATCGGCCATCCGGCACTGGGCGTAATACAACTGCTTGGCGTCGGCCAGGTTCAGATACGCCGACAGCATCATCACCAGGCAGGTGACGCCCACGACGATGATCCCCCCCACGGCCAGCATCATGCCGAGATGGCCGCGCGCCTCACGGATCAGCTTGCGATCGAGGGTCTTCATGGGCCGATAATGCTCCGGTTGGAAACGTCCCGGTTGCACACGATGCAGTTGCACACGTTTCGGATGCAGTCGTATTGTTTTGCAGTAATAGCCGGAGGCTAACAGCCTCCGGGGCATACAGCGTATTGCGTTTTTTTGCGATTCATCTCCCGGAGGTTGTTAGCCTACGGCTATTCTGGTTCTATTGTCCATACTCAAGCAACCACGGCGCTAACCGTCACCACACCACATCCTCGGGCGGCAGCGGTTCGGGGTTTTCGTGCAGCTCGACGATCTGGCCGCTGCGGAGCCGCACGACGCGGTCGGCCGCCTGGGCGATGGCCGCGTTGTGTGTAATCAGCACGACCGTCTTGCCCAACTGCTGTTTCAGATCGATCAACAGCCGCAGCACTTTAATGCCGGTGTTGAAATCCAAGGCCCCGGTCGGTTCGTCGCAGAGCAAGAGGGTTGGATTTTTCGCCAACGCCCTGGCGATGGCCACCCGCTGCTGCTCGCCGCCGGAAAGCTGAGCGGGGAAATGATCCAGCCGGTCGGCCATGTCGACCAGCCGCAGCGCCTCGACTTCGTCCATCGGATCGCGGCTCAATTCGGTCGAAACCATCACGTTTTCCAACGCGGTCAGATTCGGCACGAGATTGTAAAACTGAAAGACGAAGCCGACCGTATCGCGCCGGTAGCGCGTAAGCTCGGCGGGCGAGAAGGCGGTGATCTCGCGGTCTTTGAACCAGACGCGGCCGGCGGTGACCGAGTCCAGCCCGCCGACGAGGTTCAAGATCGTCGTTTTTCCCGACCCGCTCGGCCCGACCATCACCAGAAACTCGCCGGCGTAAACATCGAGCGACACCTCGCGGAGCGCCTCGACCTTCACCTCGCCCATCCGGAAGGTTTTCGAGACGTTTTCCAATCGCAGCAGCGTTCCGTTGGCGTTTTCGGTCGATGTAGGCGGCATCTTATCGCTCGTTCCCAGGTTCAGGCGCTGGAAAACAATAAATTCAGTAGCTGCAAATATGCTTTTTTTATCGGTAAAATATGCTACTACTGAATTCCAAAACACGCTCTATACGGCGGGACAAGACGCACAGGGCCATCCGCCGCTCGACGGCAACGTCCCGTCGGGCATGAAGGCGACGTAGATGGAACTCTCGATCATCGACTGGGCGGCCTCGATGTCGGGCGAAAACCACCGGTCGTGGTCGTAAAACGGAACCTGCACGCGCAACATAGAGCGGGCTTCCTCGATCCGTTCCGAACTTTTCAGCGGGGCGCGGAAGTCCAAGCCCTGTGTGGCCGCCAACAGTTCGACGGCCAAGATGCCGGCCGTGTTCGACGCCATGTCGCCCAACCGCCGAGCGGCGAACGTCGCCATCGAAACGTGGTCCTCCTGGTTCGCCGAGGTCGGCATGCTATCGACCGACGCCGGATGGGCCAACGTCTTGTTCTCGCTGGCCAACGCGGCCGCCGTCACCTGCGCGATCATGAACCCGGAGTTCAGCCCGCCGTTTTCGACCAGGAACGGCGGCAGTTTCGACAAGTTCGAGTCGATCAGCAGTGCGATCCGCCGCTCGGTCAATGCCCCGATCTCGGCGATGGCCAGCGCCAGATTGTCTGCGGCCAGGGCGACCGGCTCGGCGTGGAAATTTCCGCCCGAGAGAATGTCGTTGTCATCTGAAAAAACCAACGGGTTGTCGGAAACGGCGTTCGCCTCGACGGCCAGCACGTCGGCCGCTTGGCGTATTTGCGTCAGGCATGCGCCCATCACTTGCGGCTGACAGCGGAGCGAATAGGGGTCTTGCACCTTCTCGCAACGGATGTGCGATTGGCCGACCTCGCTTTGCTCGCCGAGAACGTGCCGATATGCGGCGGCCGCGTCGATTTGCCCCTTCTGTCCGCGAGCGGCGTGGATTCTAGCGTCGAACGGCGTCCGGCTGCCCAGCGCCGCTTCGACCGAAGTCGATCCGGCCACGACGGCCGCGGCAAAGAGGTCTTCGGCCTTGAACAGTCCTTCCAGGGCCAACGCCGTCGAGGCTTGCGTGCCGTTGAGCAGGGCGAGACCCTCCTTCGGCGCGAGCGTGATCGGTTCGAGTCCGGCGATTTTCATGGCCTCGGCGCCCGAGACGCGCCGGCCCTGGTGCATGGCCTCGCCTTCGCCGAGCAGCACGAGCGACATGTGCGCCAGCGGGGCCAGATCGCCCGAAGCGCCACACGAGCCTTTTTGCGGGATGCAAGGGTAGACTTCCGCTTTGAGCAACGCGATGAGTGCTTCAATCACCGTCCGGCGGATGCCCGAGCGGCCCAGCGACAGGCTGTTTATCTTCAGCGTCATCAGCAGCCGAGTTTGCGATTCGCTCATCAGCGGCCCGACGCCGGCGGCGTGCGACAGAACGATGCTGCGTTGCAGCAGTTCCAATTCCTCGGGCGAGATGCGTTTTTGCGCCAGCAGCCCGAATCCGGTGTTCACGCCGTATACGGTTCGGCCTTCGGCGATGACCTTAGCGACGGTCGCGGCCGCCGCGTCGATTGCCGCATGGCATTTCGGGTCGAGTTGAATATCCACCGTCTCTCGCCAAACGCGGCGAAGATCGGAGAGGGGTAGTTTTCCGGGAGTTAATGGCAGTTTCATCGTATCTCTTTTCTCTTCTCTGTTTCACATAGGGCCATTCATGGTCCTTGTCCGCCGCAGGCGGTATTAGGCCCGACGTTTACGTCGGGTGATCGGGGCGACAACTCATCCTCATTATCACATTTCCGAGCGGTTTTGTCAGCCTCGTTTACGAGGCTCCTGCTTCCTTGTCCATCATCATGGCTAGTTGCTTTGCGCTTAGAAACAAACGATATGGACGGCCTGGGACTTCGGCAAAATCCCACTGTTGATAAAATGCTTTGGCGTCATCATTGATGCAATCTATGATCACGGCCACAAAGGCAAACGTCTTACCGGCTTCCCAGCAATCTCGCAACGCTTGGGCAAACAGTAAACGACCAAGCCCTTGCCCTTGGCGATCGGAACTCACTCCTAGCCATGCCAGCACGGCAACCGGCAGACTGCGGCGTGGCAGTCGCTTTGCGGCTTCGGCGGGCAAATCACTAAAATCAACTTGTCCGGTGGCCAGCGTATAATATCCGGCGATGGTTCCCGCGTCATCGACCAACACCTTGGTGGCGGACAAATGCTTGTCTTGGTGTTGCAACGCTTTGGCCGACAACCAGTGTTCTACCTCAGCAACACCGCAACAGAACTTTTTTCGCGGGTGTTCGCGGCGAAGCCGTTCCAATCGCAAATCGGAAGGAAAGCGGACATGGTTCATTTCTCGCCCCGCATGATGGAGCCGAGTCGTCGTTGGGCCGGAGTGAGTTTCGGCGTTTCGTTGAGAGCCGCGAAAAACTTCGCTTGCTCGTCTGGCGTTAGAGAAATGACTTGTTCTCGGGCAGCGCGAACCTCGCGCTGTGCCTGTGGGACAGTCACCGTACGAACATAATCGCTTACGCTAATGCGACGCAAGTCAGCCGCCTCAGCCAAGGATTTCTTGCTCTCGGCGTCAAGCCGAACCATCAATGGACTGACGCTTTTGCCGCCACGCGATCCAGCGGGCAAAGGATTTGTTCTCATGGGGATTACTCCTTGCTTGGCATACACAACCGCAAGCGCCCCCGGCGTGGGCACCGGGGATAAACTCAAGCTCTATTGTTAATTGTATAGCATAACGCAATACAGTCAAGAGATCATCGGCAAATCCAGCCCATTTTCCTTGGCACACTCGATTGCTTCCTCGTAGCCCGCGTCAGCGTGACGCATTACGCCGCTGCCGGGATCGTTCCATAATACCCGGGCTAAACGTCGCTCGGCCGCCGGGGTGCCATCGGCGACGATCACCAGCCCGGCGTGCTGGCTGAAGCCGATGCCGACGCCGCCGCCGTGATGGAAACTGACCCAGGTGGCCCCGCCGGCCGTGCTCAACATCGCGTTTAGCAGCGGCCAGTCGGACACCGCGTCCGATCCGTCGCGCATGCCTTCGGTCTCGCGGTTCGGGCTGGCCACCGAGCCGGAATCGAGGTGGTCGCGGCCGATGACGATTGGCGCCCGTAGCACGCCGCTAGCCACCATGTCGTTGAACGCCACGCCCAGCCGGGCACGGTCCTTCAGCCCTATCCAACATATCCGCGACGGCAAACCCTGGAACTGAATACGCTCCCGGGCCATGTCCAGCCAACGATGCAGGTGCTTGTCGTCGGGCATCAGCTCCTTCACTTTCGCATCGGTGCGATAAATGTCTTCCGGGTCGCCGGAAAGCGCGACCCAGCGGAACGGTCCGACGCCCCGGCAAAATAGCGGACGGATGTAGGCCGGCACGAAGCCGGGGAAATCGAAGGCGTTCTCGACGCCCTCGTCCTTGGCCACCTGACGGATGTTGTTGCCATAGTCGAACGTGATCGCGCCGCGCGATTGCAGATCGAGCATCGCTCGGACGTGGACGACAATCGACGCCCGAGCCGCGCGAATGATCGACTCGGGATCGGACTGCCGGGCGGCGGCGGCTTGCTCCAACGTCCAACCGGCGGGCAGGTATCCGTTCAACGGGTCGTGGGCGCTGGTCTGGTCGGTGAGCATGTCGGGCACGATGCCGCGACGGACGATCTCAGGCAGCACCTCCGCGCAGTTGCCAAGCAGCCCAACCGAGATCGCTTTTCTTTCCTTGCAGGCGGTCTGGATCATCTCGATAGCCTCGTCGAGCGATTCGGCGCGGCGGTCGAGGTATCTGGTTTCCAGCCGTCGCTCGATTCGCGTCGGGTCGCATTCGATGGCCAACATCGCGGCCCCGGCCATGGTAGCGGCCAGCGGCTGCGCGCCGCCCATTCCGCCCAGCCCGCCGGTGAGAATCCATCGTCCGGCCAGATCGCCGCCGAAGTGTTTTTTACCGGCCTCGACAAAGGTTTCGTAAGTGCCTTGGATGATGCCTTGCGTGCCGATGTAAATCCACGAGCCGGCGGTCATCTGGCCATACATCATCAGCCCGCGCCGGTCGAGTTCGTGGAAGTGTTCCCAATCGGCCCAATGCGGGACGATGTTCGAGTTGGCGATCAGTACCCGGGGAGCGTCCGTATGGGTTTTGAAGACGCCGACCGGCTTGCCCGACTGGACCAGCAGGGTCTCGTCGTCCTCCAGTCGCCGGAGCGTTTCGACGATTTTGTCGAAGCACGCCCAATCGCGGGCCGCGCGGCCGATGCCGCCGTAGACGACCAATTCCGCCGGCCGTTCGGCGACTTCCGGGTCGAGGTTGTTCATAATCATCCGCATAGCGGCTTCGGTGAGCCAGCTTTTTGCGGTAATTTCAGCTCCGCGCGGGGCGCGGATATGACGGGCAGGGTCGTTGCGGAGTGTTGTGGACATGGGCTAACTCGGTTCGATTTTTTGGTGAATGTTATGCGGCCGGAGCGCAATCGTTCACGGCCCGGGGACTGGCTCTTTTTTCAGTTCCTCAGGTCTGAGACAAGTGTCTGTCCCCCTTGTCGGCGGAGGGGAATTGTTCCATTTTCGCGGCAAACCGTGAAATTGGCACACCCCCCCGTAAACGCTCATGCCGGAGCGGCAGTTCGCGGGCGACTGGAGCACGGCCCGTGAAAAATTACGCCACTTGCCAACCCGTATGATAATGACATGAAAGACTTTGGAAAAGGCCCGAGCCGCTTGGCGACGACAGCGACATTCGTCGATTGGTCATGTTCGGACACGGGCGGCCTGCTTTCGCAAAAATTCCCAGGTAGAAGCCGGCCAGGGGGCGGGCTGGGTGGCGGGCAGGCCGGCCGCAAGCCGGCTCCGCTCTATCGACGCGGCGGCTTCGCATGCACGCTCGATCATTTCGCTCCGTTCGCGGACGCTCATAGCCCGCAGCCGGGCAATGTCGGCCGCGTCAGCCGCCTCGTGCGCACCGATCATTGATCGACCAGGCTGGTCTTGCCGTGATCGACGTGCGCGATAATGGCTACATTGCGGATGTCTTCGCGTCGTATGGAAATCATTTACTCGGCGAGGCGTGGTTCGACGATGGGGAAACTATCCAGTATAACGGGTCGGCGGCGCAGCGATAGACGTATTGGATCTGTTTGGCTAAGCCGCTAAGCCCGTTCAAAGGGGGGTATCGCCCGTGACCCTAACAAACGGCGTCGAAAGAGTTATAGAAAGCCGATAAACTCATCCACGGTCATCCCGGCAGCGAAAATTTGAGAACGCAACAGTCCGACGCCGACGGTATGGCCTTTATGTATGGGAATGGAGAGCCGCGATCGTTTTTCCGAATGCCGAAGGATATGATGGCTTCCGCGGATTCGATCCAGCCTAAAGCCTGCTTTGCAGAATGCTTTTATGGCGTCCTCGCCGGATATTCGTGGTATCTTGCTAGGCATTCACAATAATCCATTTTGTTGCAGTGCCTTCGGGAACCTCGTACTCGTCCAATCCCAACCAAGGAATTTCTTCTCCAGCTTCAATATGCGATTCTATTACACCAAGAACCGCCTCGCGAAGATTATCCAATGCTTTTTCGGCCGTGTCACCGCAACTGCCTGCTCCAGGAAGATTAAGGACAATGGCGGAGAACGCCCCATCTTCTTCTTGCATTACTGAAACATGGCAGCGATAAGCCTTTTGCTTATTACAAACCGGAGTAAAAAATATGGTAGCAGCCATATTTTGTGGAATCAATTCAAAGTCAACCGACATCATTTTTCGTCCTCTCGGAATCTTGATCCATGTCTTC
>Ga0209723_1005014_pt1 | contig 14099 bp, 11 predicted proteins | sample BiotimSIPDNA_2_FD_185750 | JGI IMG/M metagenome (GOLD analysis project Ga0209723, IMG submission 185750) | Anaerobic biogas reactor microbial communites from Washington, USA - Biogas_R2 time_0 SIP DNA (SPAdes) (version 2) | ecosystem: Engineered > Bioreactor > Anaerobic > Unclassified | place... | reverse complement strand
TATAAAAACTATGCCAATGAGTCAGATAAAAGATGCCTATGAAGAAGCGCATCAGGGCGGATTAATGCAAAGAATCGTGCTAATTCCCGATTTTTAAGTAAGAGAGAATGAGTGTTGACCGAATACAAGTAATTTTCAAATGTCAAGTATGTTCACATTTTTTATTAATGTAAAAAAACTATGGCATCTTTTTTAACCTAACTTGCCACACAAAAATGAAGCAGAAGGACTTGAATCCTCTGGTTTAGGTTCTTTATGCAGATTAATTATATTCAGCAAGGGAGAACGAGTATGAATAAAAGAGGAACAGGGGCTGTATTTTGTTTGATTGCTGCAATTCTATTTGCAAGCCGCTATATCACGGCAGCAATATTTATGTCCGGTGTATCTTCATGGAGCTCGGGATTGTTTGGTGCAGGATTGCAATATGTTGGTACACCGTTAAATACATTTAGCATTATTAGCCTGATAGTCGGTATTGGATATTTGCTTTGGGCAGAAATATCTGAAATGAAAAAGAAATAAGTCATTGTTGAAACTCAATGTTTTGATAAGATTTTGAGCATAATGTGACTGAAAATCGGCATCTATATCCACCTAACTTGCCAGAATATTTGTCGAAAGAAGTCGATTGCTGTTGCAGTTGGCTTCTTTCTTTTTGGTAAAATCCAGATAAAATAATATAATTTTACTGTCTGTGAACCAGTACTTTAATGGTTTGTTCGTTGCCGAGAAGCGATTTCGTTGGAAATTCACCGGCCACTGACAAGAGTTACAGGATCCGATGCGTATGGCATGAACCTTACCATCTACAGTTATGCCCTACATTATCCTTGTTTTTTTTAATTATGTTGGGTATAATATAAGTAGAAATGATATTGACGGTGATGTTATGGGCTATGTCATAAATTTAATTGCTGACGAAGCAAAGCGGATCAAGGCGCTAAAAGAAAGCTATGAACAGCAGCTATCATTGCTTCCGAAAGGTACTCTGCGAACGCGCAGACGAGGAAAACACGAGTATTATTATTTGTCTTTTCGAGACGGCGAAAAGGTTATTACAGATTATGTTGGCAAGGATGAAAAAAAGATTAATGAACTCAGAGAGAGCTTGGAAAAGCGAAAACACATGGAAGATATTCTGCAGCAATTAAATCGGGAACTCAGTGTCGCGAAAAGAATTTTGGAGGGTGAAAAATGATCGTATATCATGGAAGCACTATTGTTGTAGATAAACCACGGATACTTCAGAGTGAACGGTTTCTCGATTTCGGTACGGGATTCTACACAACAACAAGCAAAGAGCAGGCAACCCGTTGGGCACTAAGAGTTGCAGCCCGCAGAAAGGCCGTAACGCAGTACATTTCCGTTTATGAATTTGATTACGAACGCGCTGAAAAGGAACTAAAAGTGATACATTTCAAGCGGGCGGATGAAGCATGGTTGAATTTTATTTGTGCCTGCCGAAGTGGTAAAAGCATTACGGAGGAATATGACCTCGTGTTTGGGCCGGTGGCGGACGATAATGTTTATACTACGGTTCAACTGTTTGAATTGGGCGTGTTGGACAAGGATGAGACGATAAAGCGGCTGAAGGTGGAAAAACTCTATGATCAAGTGTTGTTCCATACCGAAAAAGCGCTCAGCCTATGCAGTTACAAAGAGTTCATCGTATTGGAAGGTGAAAAATGATGGATATTGAAAAGTTTTCTGCTATTCTCCCAATGATAGTGGCAGCTATAACAGACAAGATTGCTACAGAATACCATCTGGATGAAAACGCAGCGATTGAAAAGCTATACTCAACTCAGTTGTATTCGTATTTGGAAGATGAAAAAACAAAGGTGTGGCACTATAGCGTGGATAAGATCTTTGACTTATACAAGACGGAAATAGAAACGGGAAAACTGGAACTTCCCGGATATTGAGGTGGACCATATGAGCAAGACAATGCAATTTAAGGTGTTCTGCATTGAGCAGTACAAAAAAAAGCATAACATGACCGGAGCCGAGACAGTGAAAAGGTTTAAAGAATTTGGTGTTTTTGATTATCTAGGTTCATTCTATGATGTACTGCACTCCACGGGAGCAAAGTATATTGTTGAAGACATTGACATGTTTATAGCAGCAAGACAATAGGATTTTATCACTGTCAGGATTTTTTACCTAGCTTTCCAATTCTGTCCGGGAACTATTTTCGGGCAGTTTTTTTTTGCATCATTACAATCTTTTCGAAAAATACCCATTGACGTTATATATATTTACGCGAAAATCGTTATGATTTTCTCATTATTTTTGGCAAAGCAGAACGTGAAAAGTATGAGAAGGAGCGCGACACTTTTCCAAAAGAAATACGTGATATCTATGACAGCAGCAAGACATATCATGATGGCAAATGGATGATGATACCAGCCGCTGATTTGGATACGCTGGAGGCTGTGAAACGCTTGATTATGATTAAGAAAAAGCCAAACCGCTATGTCCATAACCAATATGGAAATTGAGACGAGATAATGATTTTTTCTCGTTATGTGGAATTAATGGCATCTATATTCACCTAACTTTCCAGATTATCTACCATCTATTGATAAAAAGTATTTTATCAGTGGGTGGCTTTTATATTGCTTGAAAAACTGGTATTTAAGCCGTTCCTGCGGTTTTAGCGGAGCGGCTTTCTCGATTTCTGGTGGGTTATTTTTATACTAATAAACAAAACCCCTGTTATTTTTAGGCGGAGTTGGCAGGGATAATCGTTAATAGTTAGCATGGGGTGTGCATAGCCAACGGGTAATCGTTGAAAGATTAGGGGTAATCGTTGAAATGTATCCTTAATCGTAACTAATCGGCTTCCACCAGCTTAACACCATCTACCAAAGCTAAACAGCAGATTTTTCCGTTTGTGAACTGCTGACCTCGTGCATTAAACCGTTCACCACTTGCTGAAAGATATGCTTGTTTTCTAGCTCTTGTCAAGCCAACATAAAACACGCAAAGATCGTCCAATATTGGGTTCTTCATTTGTTCAGGTAACGTTTTCGGCAGTTTGCATACTGCACTGCTTGATGTATTTTTTAGGCTTGGACAATCTCTGCACAAGAAAGTAAAAACCCACTGTTCAACATCAGATAGAATAACATAATCCCATTCAAGCCCTTTCGCTCCATGGATAGTCGAGAGTATCACCCGAGAATCTACATACTCCATTGCCTGTTTCAGTTGTCTGTTCTCAAAGATATCCAATAACAACGTGTATTTGTCCTCAGATAACAAATCAGAATAATCAACCGATACTTTCTCTACTAGAGCGTCAAGCAAGTAAAGCAAGGAATCAATAGTTTTCATGTTTGATTGTGAATAAGCAGTCTTAATGCTTTCAGCAAACGCGATTAGAGCTTTCTTATTTATGTTCTTAGATTTGCCAAATTTCTTGATGAACATTTCCTGGCATCTGTTGTGGAATTCTACATATTCCAAGTCTTCGTCTGTAAACATACCGTAGAAATACGGGATACTGTTATTTGAAAGTTCCGCTTCGACAATTTCGGCGTTTTTTCCACGTCCGCGAAAGAGTATAGCTATTTTACCCATATCGTCTTGTAGAAGGCTCTGTACTTTCGCAACAACCTTGCACGCCTCCTCTTTCTGAGTGCTTCCCCAAAATGCTGGTAGTTTTGCAGTATCAGAATCAGTAATCTCCGGGTCGAAGCAAGTCGCTGCGTTCGCCCTAATATTTGCGTCAAGCTTAAGCATCTCCGGATTATTGCGGAAGCGGTAGTTCCTGGCAAGTGCTATTTGGGTCATACCATATTTCGTTGCTGCCGTGGACATAATATCAGGCAACGCCCCAATGAAACCGTAAATACGCTGCAAAGGATCTCCAAGAAAAACCAATTGGGTATGGTCGGAGATCATTGACTCCAGTAACGACCAAGCAATGCAGTTTGTGTCTTGAAACTCGTCGACAACGAGTAGCGGGTAGTAGCTCTGATAGAACTTCCTTACCTCAGGGAAGCGGGCGAAAATCTCCAGCACAAACAGAATGACAGCGTTGTGTGTAATGTATTCCAAAGGCAGGAGTTTCCTAATAACGATGTCATTGTATTCGTGTATAGTCTGTGCATCAGGAGCACTGGAAGCCTTAATCGAGGTTTCTATACCTTCAAGCCGCTGGGTTTCTGATGCAGATAAAGTAGTATTCAGATCTTGGCGTCTGCTAATTTCACTGTCGCTGATCGCCTTGAATAGATTGACATCTTTTCGCAATACGTCAGAGATGAGATAGCCGTACTTTTTCAAAACCCCCTTGCAAAACCCGTGGTAGTTCGTGACAGTTACTTTCTCGCCTATGGCAACCGGACTGTTTTGTTCGCCAAGGAGTACGGGCAATTTCTCTGCGACTTCCCTTTTGACTTTCAGTGCGGCATTCACGCTAAAGGTTAGTCCTAGTATACGCTTGGGGTTTGGTATGCCACCTGAAGCGTACAGGTAAGCAATGCGGCTAATCATAGTGGTCGTCTTACCATACCCGGCAGGTGCTTCCACTATCAAGCGTGGACTGTCTGAAAAGATAACTTCAAGTTGTTTTTCATCGCCCTCATGTTGCTTTGAAATTTTTGCCTTTAGTTCTGCAAGAATGGCATTAGGCAATGCTCGCCACCTCCCGCGCCTTGATAATTGCATCGGCATAACAAGCAGGTATGAGGTCAGCTGGTAGCAATTCGCCGATAATCCGTCCCAGGAGAACATCCTTCTTTGCCATAAACCAAGCGGAGTACATTTGGCAGAACTCAATCTCATCATCATCATTGACATCTGATAGCTTCTTAGGTACATAGCCTGTCATATCAATACCCATCTTTTTGAAGTGCTTCCGCACGAAATCGGCATCCATTTCGACAGACTCTGCATTGCTGGATAAATCCTTAGCAATTTTCCTTACCAGGGCAGTTTGACCATTTAAAAATAGTTTCTTAACAATTTCAATTTCAAAGCAGAGTTCTTGTGTGAAAAACTCGTTATTAGCTGGGGTATGTCCAGTCCTAACATCACCGTCATAGATAGCTATGCTTGGGATTTTAAATTTTTCCAGTAATTGGCGAAGTGGTTTGATTGACTCTTCGCCTCTTGCATTTATAACGCAGATGCCGTAATCATCTAGCGATACGCCAAGTTTTTCGGCAAAACTATGAATGCAACCATATTCGGTTTCACCCTCAATCAACACGGCACAATGGGCGTAAAACGCCTCCTTTATTTCGGGGAAACGCATAATCATATGTTTCTCGTTTGCTGAGGTGAATCTAAGTGTGGCACCACTAACTACTGCTGTTTTGTTCTCTTCCTTATAAAAGCGGATGAGGTTGCGGTAGTCCCCAACCAAAGCGTCTGTTGAGTGTGTGACAACAATAAGCTGACCATCAATGCCGTCAATTCCGAAGCACAGCTTCAGCAACTCGGCAAATTCAGCATCCTCATTTTGCAGAATTCGTTTGTAATAGCCAATGAGCGAACGCTGGAGATAAGGGTGTAGATGAACTTCTGGCTCATCAATTGATAGAACAATCGGTAAAAGCATTTTTCCATCATTGTCTCTGAAAAGCTGTTCATTAAATGGTGCAGATTTGCTTTTATAGAGCTCCATAATCTGGCATAAGATGTTAATCGAAGCCATAGCCATATACTGAACACCGCTACCCGTTGTGTCAATTTTCCTGTCGCCATCTGATAGGTAATACAGGCTGGTCAACATCTCAGTAGGGTTAGGGGCAACAGTCGCTTTTATAGCGTAATCCCTAAAGCTGCGAATTTTGCCCAGATGTTCGTTTATAAATTCCGTCAATTTGTCTACCTGCTCATTATTCAGAAAGGTAGGGGTTTCCTCATCGCTCGTTATGAATCTCTCGATGATGCCATTAATCAGCAAGCCTGCGCCTTTCTGCGTGTCCAGGCGCAACTCTCTACTTGGAATGGATGTTGTTTCATATTTCAAGAAGTTAATTTTTCTTAATTGCTTTATCTGAATACTCTCGTTGGAATCGGCACTGACAATAGTCGGGTATGCCTCTTTTATCGTCTGACGATACCGTATTTTCAATAATGAGGCATCATCAGGGGAGAAGTTGTCGCCGAAGAAGCCTTGTTCGTTTGGCGATAACTTGACTTCCATTTCAACCTCGATGGGCTTTTCAGAATCATAGAAGTCCTTATCATCAAAGCCTTTACCACTACACACAGTACTGAGGAGAGATAGAAAGTTGCTTTTCCCAAGGTTGTTTTCTCCGATAATGTAATTATGTTCCGAATGGAAGTTGACGGTGATACCATCAATATTCCTATAATTAGAAACCCGTACATAGGTTATTTTCATATAATCTCCTTCCAGCACCGTATTGCTAAGTCTAAAACCGATAGAGATCTAGTCTTCACGTATAGCATCTGCGTCAAAAATTCTATCAAGCTCCTCGTTTGACGTTATACCGCGAACCTTATTCCTGACTGTTGTTTTTCCCATATCCAATCGATAGAAATGTTCATGACCATCTACACCTTTTTTTAGACGAATGAGCTGAATTCTGCCAAATTTATCCCAATGTTTCTCGGCAAATTTCGCCAAGCCTACAGCCTTGGGGTAATTATCCTTACGACTGGGGTCATGTGGTTCCAGAATATCGAAAACGTAACCCTGTGCATCTGCTCTAACAACCACCAAATCCGGGAACATAGAAGTGGTAATACCGCTAACTTCATACGGTATTTCAAGTGACCACTTTTTACGGTCGAGATTACGTAACCAGCAGACGGCACCGTTTTTAAGTTCTTCTTTAATAACTCCGCTCTCCCATTGGTTTAGTGATGTTCGGAATGTACTGTCCTCGGAACAATATAGGTGCTGTTCAAACTTAATGCTATCATCTGGCACAGAGAAATCGATTGAATCGGGTAATACCCATGGCACAGCTATCGGTTGTACAGAAGCATTGATTAACCTTTCATAAAAATTTTTTCGTGCCTCGTTTAATTTTGCAATGGAGCGCTTATTACCTTCGTAGAGATTAATGAATTTTTCCTCTGCAAAGGCTTCTATTCGTTCCATTGCGTCCGTGTCGTTTGTAAGAACGATGATCTCCTTTTTTATATCGATATGGTCACGGCTACTGTGCCGAATCCAATATTCTTTGTGCAGGCCTTCGCCCAACAGCTTTCCGGCCTGTTCAAAATGTCGTGAAATATCGAAATCCGAAACTGTCATGGTCTGTGTTGCTTCGTCAAAGGAATAGGCATTGTCTCCGTACTCAAATATCAGTGTACCCAGAGCAAATCCGGTGATCGCAGCAGCTCGGCTGTTAAATTCTCCGCTTTCTTTTATCCGCGCAATTTCCTCATCCATTTTTGATAGAACTGCATGTTTAACTGTTTTCTGCGCTCCTAAATCAATGCCGTCCATCGTCAGTGCTCGGGAAAGCTGTATTAGTAGCTTAAGAGGTGCCTGTTTGCGAGATGAATCTACCCGGTAAGTGACGAGGTTATCCATTGCATCAAACACATCGGCATAGGCAAGATTGCGACCAAGTGTAACAAGTTCTTTGTTAGTACCTGTTTCGGCGGGCATAGCCGACTCACTATCGCGTAGAGCATTAACCACATTTTTCACTGTATCTTCGTCAAAGTACGGAAGAAAAAGGCTCACGCTATTAAGTTCAGCATCGGAGGCAATTCTTCTCGCTAAAGGAGTGCGAATCATACGACCTAAAAGCTGCGCAATATAAGTATAGTCTTGTGCGCTGCGGAACGACATCATCGTTTCAGCACGCGGACAGTCCCAGCCTGTGGAAAGGTTCATTTTGAAGAATACTACCTTCACATTTTCTTCGTCTTCAATTCGAGAGGCCTCGATTTGCTGAATTTCGACGTCACGTACTTTAATCGTGCCACGGTCATTAAAGGTATGTACCACTTCACCAGGCAGTAATTTGCGCCCCAGTGATTCCTCAAGTAAATCAATACAAGCCCCAATATCAGTATGGGTTACTTCGCGTTCGCTGCCATCTTCGACTTGAACAACGAGAATAGGATTTACCATTTTCTCGTTTTCGCGTTCACAGTAAGCTTTCCAGTGAGAGCACTTTTTAAGCCAATTTTCTACTGCACCCTTGAACATGGTCATTTCGGCACTTAGTTGAATATCCGGGAAATGAATGATGATTCTGTCCTTTAAAAGTCCGGAATCACGCACATGCTCAGGAGGAACGATGACTTTCTGAACTGTCGATGTAGTTCCAGCAATTAAATTATCAAATCTCTGAGGGGTTGCAGTTACACCGATGACAAGAGGCATAATACAGAGCCCGTCATCCTTGCTGCCTTTAATGAATTTCTGCATGATGGACTGCGCTTTGTTCTCCGCTTGAACGGAGGTATAGGTGCCTCTATGCGCTTCATCAATCACCACATAAAACTGCTTTGGATTACGTTTAGTAGTGTTAGTAAGTGTTTCCCAAATTGAATATTGCCGTGTATCGGATTTTGCCGTCAATAGTTTGTCAGAACCTAGTTTTTGTGTGTTCAGAAAATAGATGCGGCCACCTTCAAGATACTCGGCGCTAAAGGTTGCATCAATAGTAACTAAATCCCGCACACGGATTTTATCAGACTTGCTTTCAATTTTTAGCCGCGTTTGCTCATTAAGTTCCGGTGAATCGGAAAGCCAAACAAACACTGACTCCGGCTCGCCAATGTTATCTGCACTCCCAAATAGAATTTCTTCAAAGAGTGTGGTCATGATGATTGTTTTTCCCGAACCTGTAGGTGCGGAAAAGGAAATTACTTGTGGGTCACGTTCGCTCCACATCAAGTGTGCTTTATTGATCTTTTCATGCAATTCAGCAAGAGCTGTTTCCTGAAACGGAAATAATGTATCTCTCATTTATGAATCCCTCCTGCTCCCCAACACAAAGTTGTCGATGTAATCGCGGTATAGCTGGTATGTTTTATTTACTTTTATGCCAGCGGTCATTTCACGGAATGCGTCCTCGGAGTTTGTTACGAAATAGACCACCTTGATTCTATCTTCTTCCGAGAGCTTTTCGGCAAACTCAGCAAACTTTGTTTCATCAACCAGAACAGCAAAGCCGTTCTGTGGAAGAATTAACATTTTTGGTTCTTCATCGCTGCTCAGTTCAGGTCGCTTACCAAGTGCACCAGATTTCAGCCACAGCAGTGGTAGTATTTCATGAAACTGCTGTCCCAACGACACGCTGTTTTTATCCAAAAAACCAAGTTTAAAATATTCGACATTGGCAGGGAAGCCATCACTCATGGGGCGTTTCACTTGCGTTGTCTCGCTAATGGGACCAAGCAAATCAGTAACCAGTGCTTTAATAGCTTTGAATTTCGCGGGCTCTTTGACCAATATGTAAAAGTCGGTGATGTGGTCTTGATCTTCCAACGCTTCAAGCCATTCATCAACAGCGTTTATATCAAATAAAACCGACGCTGAATGTTTATCCGAAACAATAAATTTACTGCCCGCTTTTACCAACGTTTGCGGCAGTTGTGCCTTTCCATCCTTGCCACGAAGCAAGGAAACAAGCTGCTTTTTAGCGCTGGTTGTTAGTTCTGTGGGGTTCTCTACAAAGCCGAGCTGATAGAATGAACGATCAACTTCCTTTGTTACGGTCTGGTTCGTAAAGTACTCTCCTGTTAGAACTGTGCCATCGTCACGTTTGCCAAGAATGCTATATTTTGTCCTCGGCCAAGTTACCGCGCGGCAAATTCCATGTTTTTCCCATTCGAGGTCACCTGGTTGGTAGCCGTTTCTTTGCAAGTCCCGTGCCTCGTCAACTGAAACCTCATTATTAGTAACCAATATGCATCTTCTGTGGCCGCCATCCTCGGCGTTCAGCAGATTGACTGCATGAAGCGTCGTACCGCTACCTGCAAAAAAGTCTACTATGAGTGCATCCAACTTGCCTAAAACAGCAAACCCCAATGCTTCACGTACAGCGTAAAGTGATTTTGGATATGAAAAACCTCCTCCAATAATGGACTTTATCATATCCGTGCCGTGTGCCTCAGCATTGAAAAGTGCATCAGTCCATACTGTCTTAGGTGGTTCACTTTCTCGGCGTAAAAGGACTTCTATGCGGTTTCCTCTTTTTTCAATGAACATCCTATTTCTGACCGTTTCAACTGTGTCGCGTGCATAACGCCACTTCTTCTCAATGCCGTTTTTATCAATCGGCCACACGAAAATTGTGCCGTCCTCGTTGTGTTCAACTTCAGACGTCGGGTGTAATTCCCTATCCAGCAAATCACCAAATCCGATAATGCGGTATTCTTTGTCAAGTATAATTGGGTAAAAACATGTCGCACCTTCATATCGACCAGAGGTGCTACCCCACCTTCGAAGATTGTAAACATCACCGCCAGTGTGTTGTTTTCGAAAAATGGTGCTTCCCGGTAAGTATGAATAAATAGCATATTCATGAGTTACGGAAAACTTTTTACCCTGCGTACCGCCTGGATTATGCTGAATAGTAACACAGGTATGTGTGAACTCTGGGAAAATTTCATTTAGTAACACCCACAAGTGTGCATATTCATTATCGTCAATTGTCGTAATGAGCACGCCATCATCTGATAATATTCGTTTTGCAATCCTCAACCGCTTCTGCATCATTGACAGCCACTTGCTATGACGCCAGCTATCAGAGGAATCCACATAGTCATTGTTGTATTTCCAATCTTTTGCCCCTGTGTTGTATGGCGGGTCGATGTAGATGCAATCTACCTGTTTGGGGTATAGATATTCCAGCAATTGTAGAGCGTGGTAGTTGTCTGCTTCAATGAGTGTGTGCCATAGATTACTATCAGGCGCATTTTCTACAGATTCAATCGGTTGAAGCATAGGAAATATCGGCTCGCCAAATTGGGCAACCGAAACAAGTTCCGTAAGTGGGATGGCCACAGCATCGCCTGTTATCTTTTTACGGCAAAGGGCAGTATCGCCATTTAATTTCACCACTGTATAAAAATCATTGATGTGTCCTGTTTTTCGTGCAACGGTCGAGCCAAGTTTGACAGCAACATCATAAAGCGGAGTACATTCAGGGATGTGTTCTTCGAAAACTAATCCAAATTTTTTATTCTTAGATAGGCGAGCAACTTCCTGTTCCAAGCGAATACGTAAAGACGTATCAGGGATTTGCCTTATTAAATCGTTGATTGCAGCCATATTTTAGATCCCCCCATTAATATCATTCGTTTCGTTCTTACTCCACGAACGGCCAAAAAGCTCATTTCCATCCGACAACCGCAAAATCGTTGTAGCTTCTAAAATCTTGTGTGCCTTTGTGGTTGTAGAATCAGCCTTGTCAAACGCAATAAAGATCTGTCGTCCACTGGCCTGATAACGTTCCAATATGTGTTCTAGGTGTATGTCCTCAATGCGTTTGAGAATATTAGAATCATGAATGAGTACAGGGATTGGTCGTAACTCAAGCACACTTAAATCGTAAACCACCAGGCTCTTAAACGCAGTACCCTCACTGGTGTTTCCAGGAGTCTCAAAGGTAATTTCCTTTTGGGGAGTAATCTGCAGAATGGGTGCTATTTCTTGGTGTTCAGTCACTACACCATTTATCGTTGCCATACGTAGGTTGATGTTGTCCTGTATTTCTTCCAGCTTCTCGGTTTGTTGTAGCAATAGTCTTTCTAGCTTGTGCTCTGCTTCGGCGCGGATTTCCTGCAATTCTTTCTGGTGAATCAACTCGGCTGTTTCCTCTTCTAGTCTATCAATGCTTTTTGACACGTTGATACATTGGGAGAGCACTCGTTCCGACATCTCTTTTGCCAAGCCGGATTCCTCTATCCTTTGATGTAAACGTTTGATTTCTTTATCGCAATGATCAATGAGCGGTTGCAAACGTGCTATTTCCTGAGCCATTTCTTCGCCCAGAATTTCTCTTATTCTCTTATGAAAGTGCTCAATTTCCTCGAAGGCCTTTATATCAGTATTTGGGAAAAAATGCACCAGAGAATCAAATTCACTAGCGGTTTCAGGATTAGTGTCAGCGATGTTACTCGAAATTGCATTAAGCTGAGATTGCAGACGATTGCGTTTGCGGATGAATTTGTTCAACTCTTTTTGAGCCGCTTTTATCCGTTCAAATGTCTGTGTATCAAACCCAAACAGCGCTAACTGGGCCTCTTCACTGTTTTTCATTAGCTTCTGGAGCCTTTTCTTCAGTGACTCTATAGTCTTCTGATTCATTTCAATTTTTGCGGTGTCAACCTGCTGACGCTTACGCGATTTAAGCTGCGAGTATTTGACACCAAGTTCTTCCTCCATGTTCTTAATGGCAGAAAGAATATTGTAGTGACCAAATAGTTTCATCAGAAAATCAACTGCTTTTTCATCCTGTTCACGAGGCTTTACGAGCAGGGGGTACTTCTCCAGTGTATTTTCCCGGCCATAAATACGAAAATACCGCTCTGTAATCTCCGAAAATGTAAGGGCTGGAAGTCCAACCTTGTATTCCTGAAAGAGAAAGCTCCGAAATTCATCAAGCGACAACTTTGTAATGAAATGGCCTTCTTTATCACAGCGATATACATTTTTAGGTTCATCGGTTCTCCGGTAAAAGTAATGTGGCTGTCCTTCAAATTGAAAAGTGAAATAAATGGTATGAGGGCCGATCTCTTTTTTAATGTCACCAGAAAGGGTGTAGTAGCCTTCACCGCCGAACACATAGTCGATAATCCACAGAAATGTTGATTTGCCAATGGCATTACTGCCGCCAGAACTACCTAAAACCGTATTAAGTCCATAATTAAATTGGATGTTTTGATGCTTAGGTGCAAATTTATCACATCGAATTTCTGTCAACATAGCGTAGTACCCTCCCTTCATCGATTAGTTCAATTTTCCCCAATGCAAACAAGCAGTCTAAAGCACTTAGAAAATCGCCCATATCCTTCTTCCCGGATGTGGTTAGTTCAAACAGCTCTTTAGGAGACATATCTCGCTGCGTCAATACTTGTAAGATATCTGGGAAACGGGCGATAACGCTATTTGTATAAGATGTAACTTTATTCGGCAATCTCATCGAATACCTCACACCTTTGCACGAAGTAGGAGATTATAATTTCACAGGCTTCTTTGTATTTGCGGCCAGTCTTTTCAAACAATGTTTCAACGAGCAGATTATAAATGGCACTTTGGGAGGGAAGCGATTCGCTTGCATCTTCATACATCCGCTTAATACTTTTAGCAAACTTATCAACGTTTAGCTTGTTTTCTCCTGCCAATCGATCTAACGCATTATTAACGCCTTCATACAACTGTGTAACATCAAAAAGCACCCGCTCTTTCAACCGCTTTTCAGTGACTTTCTTTTCAACCTTGACAGGTTCTATTTTGAGACGTGTATCATCTGTAACATCCATTAAGTTTACTTCACGAAGCACATCTTCAATTTGATTTTGCAATGTATATAGTGACGTTGCATTCCTTGCCGCCGTGAGATTTTCTAAATAATGTTTGTCCGATAATAAAGCCAATTTATCGTCTTCTGAGGCATTTTGCATTTCGCGTTCACAGTCAACACATAGAATAACATCATCAGTTTCAGAAAGGTGAAGGACTTTAGCGTAATTAACGTCGTTACCTTCTTTTTTTATGCCTAATGGTCTCCCACATTTTTGACATTTGCCGCCTGTCTCTGTTAGTAAAATCAAAGCGCGAGTGTTAATCGCTATTTCATCGGCGATCCCCATTGAGAAATTGCTGTATGCCGTAAGAAAGTCTATGCTCGTTTTTTGTGTGTCAAAGGACTGTATATACTCACCAGTTATCTCTCTTATGCTTTCTTGACAGTTGCGGTTTTCTACATTGACCACCGTATATAGGAAAAGCCCGGCCAGAAAGTCTTCTAATACAAAAGCATTACGTCCTACAATAGTTGCTTTTGTCATTCCGTTAACTCTTTCCACAATTGTATTAGACTCGATTGTGTCGTCAGAAGCGACGATATCCTGCAACGCAAGAACGATGTGGCCCCTTTTGTTGCTGTCCAGGAGAGATAGGATATTATGTTTGA
>Ga0209723_1005013_pt1 | contig 14105 bp, 17 predicted proteins | sample BiotimSIPDNA_2_FD_185750 | JGI IMG/M metagenome (GOLD analysis project Ga0209723, IMG submission 185750) | Anaerobic biogas reactor microbial communites from Washington, USA - Biogas_R2 time_0 SIP DNA (SPAdes) (version 2) | ecosystem: Engineered > Bioreactor > Anaerobic > Unclassified | place... | reverse complement strand
GTTATCATCAAAGCTGCATATAAATATAGTTCCGCTCTTTTTCCCCACAGCATAATAACTGCCTCCCCACTCGGCTGTACCTTTCACGCGAAAGACCCAACATGGTTCATCTATTGTATAAATTGAATCCAGCAATGCTTCTGCAAAAACAGCATTCTCGTCTGTGCTTTCCGGCCAATCGCCAAGAATATACCAGCTTACTGGTTCCAACTCCATTGTAAGCTTTGTTTGCCCTATATCCTGTGCTTCTTCCTCCGTGATGCCATCTTGTGAAGGATTGGCGCGCAGGAATTCATACACATCATTATATCGTATATCAATACCGCTACCGCCACTTTCCCAAATACTTTCAAGGTTTACCATATCCGGCTTGCCGGTTGAATCTGAATGTACAACTAAACGATATCCTCCTTCTACTTTATAAACCATAATGTATCGTTCATGACTTGAACTGGTATTTCCTCCCTTATATTGCCATAAATCTTCAAACAATAAATCATCGCCTTTTCCGGCAAGCTGGTGTACATCGTCAAGTGTCATTTCTTTCCCGTCAATATTGCCGCCCCATGGGAACGGAACAGCAGTTGTTTCCGTAGTGGGTGTATTTTCGTCAGTGATAATATCATCCGTCTCATTGCTATTACTATTAACCCCATCACATGCACTTAATATAACGACTGCCATCACTGCAATGACGATCATCAAGGGTAGTTTATTAAAATTTATCATAGTTAAAGTCACCTCCTTAATTAAAGAAATACTCCTGCCCATCAAGAGTATGGCTTATATAAATACTAATACTATAACACTAAATAGATTTGCAGCAAAATGCGATATTGCACTAACCCAAGCATTCTTTGATTTGTAAAATATAATTCCATATAAAATACTGTTTATAAAGACAAAGAAAATATCATATATTACAATGACAGGATTTCCCTGATTAAAATGTCCAATGGCAAATAATAGAGATGAAATTAGTAGTACCTGTATAATAGAAAAAGTCTTGTTCAACTGCTTTTGAAAGAAGGCACGCCATGCAATTTCTTCTCCTAAGGCAAGAAAAGCAAGTTGAAATAGCATTAATAAAACCTTATCAAAAGATAAAAAAAATCTTATTGCCTTTGCGACTTGTTAGCCCTGCTTTCATGTTCTGCCTCCTTAAGCAACAATAATCCGGTAAAGGATTAGATTAACCGGCTCTCGAACCGTTAGGGACCGGTTTTTCCGGCTGCGCCAAAACAGGAGTTATACCGTCGGCATATCCAATATCAAAGAGCATTCCTTCAGAAATTTCACCAGCCATTTTCTTTGGAGCCAAATTAACCACGAATAATGCCTGTTTGCCTTCAATTTCCTTAGGATTATCTCTTTCCTTCTTCATCCCGACCAATATGTTTCGTGTGAATTCACCGAAATCGACTGTTAACTTTACCAATTTATCTGATTTTGCAACATCTTCTACCGATATTACCGTTCCTACCCTAATATCAATTTTATCAAGCAAATCTAAAGTGATATTAGCTTTTACAGGCTCAGCCATAATAACCTCCATATACTTCATTCTGAATAACTAACGCTTTCATTTTACAACTCGCAGTGATTAAAATCAACCATAACTATATATTTAAAAAGACGCTTTTTCTCTAATATTGTTCCATCAATACCGGTTTTATCATGCTTTATACTTTGCCATCAAACCGACTTCCATACCGTAAAAAGACGACAGGTTATTCGCCTGTCGTCTATTTAGCTTTCTTTAGTTTATGCACTTTTTTTCTTGAATAGCACTACGACGATTCCTATTACAAATGCACTTAGCCCTAATATGTTGAATGGTGATATTCCATTCTTTTCAACTTCCTTTTCAGCAGGAGCACTTATTATTTCTGCATCCTCAACAACATCTTCATCTGCCGGTTGGCTTATATCCTCAGCATCAACAGTTACATCGACTATTTGCGAATCATCTGCTAATTCAGCCGGATCTATTGATTCGAGATTATCAGTACTGTATTGAAGTATTTCTGCTAATACACCTTCAACTACCTTAACATTATCTTTTCCTAACAGTCTAACAACTATATCGGCATTTTCCGGTGTATATGGTGTGATTCCAATTTCAACATAATCATCAACAGTGCTTGTATGAGTAATATATATACCCTTTAATTCTAAGTCATTAGCATAGTTTTGCTCAAATAATAATTTGTCAATTTCAGCTTGTTCCTCATACATTTCTTCATCAACCGCAGTTATTTGTATAGAAACCGGCTCATCCAAGTTTTCTTTAGTTTCTGCAAAAGCAAATCCAATTAATGATAATGATAAAACTAAACTTAATGATAATATTTTTAATAATTTTCTTTTAATCATAAATAACCTCTTGTAATTTATTTTGAAGTACCATGGCCAATGAAATATTTTACTTCTGATAAATTAGACGTTATTTTATTAATTTTGTTTCATGGTAATTTTTGATAAATTATTGACTTGTCCTGTCCCCTCGTCATTTGATGACAGTACCCCCGTCCCCTTGTCATAAGATGATTTTTTCGGGGAATTTATTTCCTCTTAAATATGCTTCAACCGGCATTTTCTTTTTGCCGGGCATTTGAATTTCTTTAAGAATTACGATACCATCTTTGGCTTTAACAAAGATTCCCTCATTATTTGCTTTTATTACATAACCGGGCTCATAATCTGAATCATTATTTATATACGATGAGCTGTACACTTTTACGGTTTTTTCATCCAGAGTAAAATATGCTGCAGGCCAAGGAGATAATCCTCTTATTAAGTTATGGATACTCTTTGCAGGTAAATTCCAATTTATTTTCCGGTTTTCGTTGTTTAATATCGGAGCATAGCTTGAAAGAGAATCATCCTGCTTTTTCGGTGTTAATTCATTTTTCTCCAATTTATCCAGTGTTTCTATCAAGAGTTCTGCCCCTTTATGCATTAAAATATCATGAAGTTCACCAACATTAATATTTTCATCAATTTCAACTTCTGATTTTAAAAGCATGTCACCCGTATCTAAGCCCACATCCATTTGCATTGTAGTTATGCCTGTTTTGGTTTCTCCGTTTATAAGAGCCCAGTTTAAAGGTGCCGCACCTCTTAATTTCGGCAGCAGTGAAGCATGGACGTTGATGCAGCCGTACTTCGGCAATGTCAAAATTTCCTTGTTCAGTATTTGTCCGTAAGCAACAACAACTATTACATCAGGATTATATAATTTTAATATTTCTATATTTTCCTGTTTTTTTATTTTATCAGGCTGAAAAATTTTTAGACCTAACTTTTCAGCCCTTTCCTTCACTTCTGATTTTCTTAATTTTTTTCCTCTGCCTGACGGTTTATCCGGTTGAGTTACAACCAAGACAAGATTGTGTCTGCTTTCATGTAGTTTTTCTAAAGTTGGAACTGCAAAACCCGGTGTTCCCATAAATATTACATTCATAACATCACCTATTCTTCAATTACATCATCGGTTACTCTGTCTATGAACAATACTCCGTTTAAATGGTCTATTTCATGGCATATTGCTCTTGCCAATAAACCTTCAGCTTCCAGTTTAACTGTTTCATTATTCTCATCTGTATACTCAACAATCACTTTCATAGGTCTCGAAACTATGCCCTTTTTCTCGGGGACACTTAAGCATCCTTCTTGTGCTGATTGCTCTCCGGATTCGTTAATAATTTTAGGATTAGCCATTTTATATACCTTGCCGTCTTCCACATCTATTACTATTACACGTTTTAATATCCCTACCTGTGGAGCTGCAAGTCCGACACCATCATATCTATACATGGTTTCGACCATGTCATCCATAAGCATTCTTATTCTATCATCAACAAGTGGAACTTCCCTGCTTTTTTTTCTTAATATTTCATCGCCTTCATATCGTAAATTTCTTAATGCCATATTTGAACCCTCCTAAATTGTATCCGTGTTGATATTTATGCTTACCTTTATATTTTCTATATCCTTCTCCATATATACAGTCCTTAGTATTTTTTTAAGTTCCGACAAGCTGTGGTTTGACACTTTTATATACAAATTAATTCTGTACTCATCATTAACTTTGTATATATTGTGAGGAACCGGTCTATACAACAATAGACTTCTTTCCTTTACCATTTCTTTAACGGCTTCTTTTACTTCCAAGTATTTTTCATTGGCTGTTTTTACAACCAATTCCTCTATTTTTGATATCAAACATATATTTATTATATTAATAAATGGCGGAAATGCAAATTCTTTTCGTAATTTTAACTCCTCATGCAAAAATAACTCATAGTCATTGTTTTTTGCTGCATTTATTATGAAATTTTCAGGCTCGTATGTTTGAATGTAGACATTTCCTCTCTTGTCTCCCCTGCCGGCTCTTCCGCTTACTTGGGTTATTAGCTGAAATGTTTTTTCGCTTGCATTGTAAAATGGTAAATTTAGTATCGCATCTGCCGAAAGAACTCCTACCGTAGTTACATTCGGGAAGTCAAACCCCTTCGCAAGCATCTGGGTTCCTATTAATATATCAATTTTCTTATTCTTAAAATCATTATATATATTTTCATAGCTTTCTGTGTCAGTCATTGAATCCAAGTCCATTCTTTCTGTGGATGCATATGGAAATAATTGATTTATCAGTTTTTCAACATGCTGCGTTCCTGCATTGAACTGCTCAATTTTTTCGCTGCCACATTTTGGACAGGTGTAAATCATTTTTTTTGCACTTCCGCAGTAGTGACACTTCATTATATTTCCTACAACATGATAGGTCATGGAAACATCGCACCTCTGACACCTCACTACATAACCGCATTTTTTGCAGGATACGAATCCGGAATAACCTCTCTTGTTTAAAAATAGTATTACCTGCTCATTTTGCTTTAGAGAATTTCTTATACTTTCGTATAGTTCTTCACTGATTATGGTATTGTTGCCCTTGTCAAGCTCAGCTGCCATGTCTATAATTTTCATTTCAGGCATTTCGGCATCTTTAACCCTGTTTTTCATTTCAATTAATTCTATTTGGCCTTTCATTGCCATGTAGTAGGTATTTAAAGATGGTGTCGCGGAGCCTAAAATCACCTTGCCGTCCATCATATACGCCATCTTTACGGCAACTTCCATGGTGTCATACTTTGGAGATGTTGCTGAAATATAACTGTCCTCATGCTCCTCATCAATTACTATTACACCTAATTTATTAACGGGGGCAAACAAGGCAGAGCGTGCTCCAATCACTATATCTGCCTCCTTTTTGTAAACCCTCATCCATTGTATGTACCTGTCTTTTTTACTTAATTTTGAATGAAATACTGCAATTTTGTTTCCAAACCTTTTTTCAAATCTGTCAATTGTCTGAGCCGTAAGAGAAATTTCAGGAACGAGCATAATTGACTGTCTGCCTTCTTTTAAATATTTTTCTATTATGCTCATATAGACTTCTGTCTTACCGCTGCCTGTTACACCGTGCAAGAGAAATACTTTTTTGTCTGAGTTAAGAATTTTTTCGCATGCATTCTTCTGCTCTTCATTTAAGCATAAGGGCTCATCCGATTGAAACTCTCTTTGGTTCGTATAATCAAAAACCAAACTTTCCTCTATTACATCTCTTTTTATTAAGTTATTTATCACTGCCTTAGAAATATTAAGCCTGTCCATTAATTGAGCTATGCTGGCGGATTTGTGATTTTTAAGATATTCGATAACTTTTATTTGGTTTTCGGTTTTGTTAATCTTGTATTGGGATATTTCCTTATTCTCTTTCAGTCTGACATGTTTTTCGTAAATACTTTTAGTTTCGGAAGGTATCATCAATCTCATGGCATCCGAATATTTACATAAATACCTTTCCCTTATCCAAAAAAGGATTTTAATCATTTCTTTTGTTACAATTGGTTTTTCATCTATTATATCTAAAAGAGGCTTAATTTTTTCAATGGGATAATCACAGGTTAAATCAACGGATACTATTAATGCATCAATAATATTTTTCCCTCTGCCGAAATTAATTCTGACCCTTTTTCCTTCATCAACAAAGCTTTTCAATGCATCCGGTACTCCGTATGTGTAAATTTTGTCTGTGCTTTTGGAAATATTGTTTAAAATAACTTGTACAAAAGTATTATACATATTTTCTCCGCTCAACTAAAATTAAATAATCAGTCCTTTGACTGATTATCTGACTATTCCTGTGTCGTTGTTTCATCAATGTCTTTTGTTTCATCCGCTGTTTCAACAGCTGTCTCCTTATTTGCCGTCAATGATTTTTTGTACTTGTCATAATCGTATATGGCTTCGAATTTTCTTTCATAGAATTCCTCAATAGCGATTGACACGGGCTTTTTAGTCTTTGTTTTAATTAGAGGCTCCGAGCCGTCAATTATCTGTCTTGCCCTTTTTGATATTATTGTCACTAATGAATACTGGCTGTCAACCATATCATTTAATTTATCTATCGATATTTTTTTCATTCTTTATCTCCCTGATTTTACTGATTATTTCTTTTTTCCTTATTACCCTGTTTTTTTCTGCCAATATTATATGTTTAATTTTTTCCGTCGCAGTATCCACATGGTCATTCACTACCACATAGTCATATTGGAAAGCATAGTTTAATTCCTCATAAGCTGACTCCATTCTCCTTAGAATTACTTCTTTTGAATCAGTACCTCTTCCTTCAATTCTTGATTTTAATTCTTCCAGTGACGGGGGAAGAATAAATATGAACACTCCCATCGGATAATTCTTTTTAACCTGCAGGGCTCCTTGAATATCTATTTCTAATATTATATCATTCCCAGCTTTAAGCTGCTTAAACACTTCTTCTTTGGGCGTACCGTAATAATTGCCGTAAACTTTTGCGTATTCAAGAAATTCGTCATTATTTATTCTGTTTATGAATTCTTCTTCTTCAATAAAATAATAGCTTATTCCGTCAACCTCGCCTGCCCTTGGCTTTCTGGTCGTAACAGATACGGAAACTTTCAGGTAACTCATTTCCAACAGAAGCTTAGCACAAATTGTGCCTTTGCCTGCTCCCGAAGGGCCTGATATTACCACTAATAATCCTTCATCCATAACTCACCTCTACTTGATATTGTGGTTCTCAAATCTCAGTGCCATTGTATCCGGTTGAATTGCCGATAGAATTATATAATCGCAATCAGTAATAATTACAGCTCTAGTTTTTCTGCCGTAAGTTGCATCTATAAGTTTGCTTTTTTCACGGGCTTCCTGAATAAGTCGTTTTATCGGTGCTGATTCAGGACTTACAATTGCCACAATTCTGTTTGCCAGCGCAATATTACCAAAACCAATATTAATAGTATTTGACATATTTAACTCCTATTCAATATTTTGTACTTGCTCTCTGATTTTTTCCAAAAGATTCTTTATTTCAATAACAACTTGTATAATATCTAAGTTGCTGACTTTAGAGCCTATGGTGTTAATTTCTCTGTTAGCTTCTTGTATGATAAAATCAAGCTTTCTACCTATTGCGCCTCCGCTGTCCAAAGCATCGGACAATTGCGTCATATGCGAGTTAAATCTTACAATTTCTTCGTTAATATCGCTTTTATCGGCATAAATTACAATTTCATTGTAAAGCCTGTTTTCATCAAGCTCGTGAGTGTTTCCCAACAGCTCTTTAATCCTGTCTTCAAATTTAATTTTATAATCCTCCACAATTGTATGGGAGTTTTCGGATATGACTTTCATTAATTCACGTATTTTTACCAAGCTTAGGCTAATGTCATCCTTTAACTGTATACCTTCTTTAACTCTCATTGTCAGCAGGTTTTTTACAGCCTCATTCATAGCATTTTCCAGACAAATACGGAGTTCATCATCATCGGCATCGTCTTCCTTTGCAATAAGAACATCTTGAAATTTGATTATTGTATCAAGAGATGGGCCGCCGTTAATTCCTAATTCTGCTTTAATTTTTTCAATGGCATCCATATATTGTTTAGCCAGAGCCAAATTCGGTAAAATTACCGTATCTGATTCACTTATATATTCAATGTTAATATATACATCTATTCTACCCCTTTGAATGCTGTTTTTCAAGATTTTTCTTATATTATCCTCATAAATACGCAAATGTCTTGGAGTTTTTATATTTATATCGCAATACCTGTTGTTGATAGCTTTTATTTCAGCCGTAATACTTCTTTTACCGTCATTGTGTTCACCTTTGCCGTAACCGGTCATACTAAATAGATTTGCCATTTTATTCTCCAATTATTTTAATTATTTTCCTACATTATCACTATAGATTATTATTATTATTGTATACCTATCGGTGTGTCCCACACCTTATTACACCATTATAACACTAAAACCTTATTAGTAAACAAAAATATTGCGATCTAAGAGCAATGAAAGAATAATTCATAAAAAATCGGCAGTTTTATATTCAAATATTTTAAAAAATTCATGACATTATAATGTTTATAATATACAATATGGTTATTAACAAAAGAAAGATACTTACTTAGATATCTTAATCACGAGTAACAAGCAGGAGGAAATATGTCATTAGACGGTATTTTTTTAAACAGTATAACAAATGATTTATATAAAAAGTTAATTGGCGGACGAGTGGATAAAATTCATCAGCCGGATAAAAATGAAATAGTAATATCCATCAGAAGCAAAGGAGAAAACTATAAACTGTTAATTACTGCAATAAGTAACAGTCCCAGGCTTCATCTTACAAATGTAACCAGGCAAAATCCATTGGAGCCACCCATGTTTTGCATGCTGCTAAGAAAACACTTAACAAGTGCTCACATAACAAATATAAAACAAATTAATTTTGACAGAATTGTGGAAATTTCATTTGAGTGCAAGGATGAATTCGGTACTACAGTGAATAAATCACTGATAACCGAAATAATGGGCAAACACAGCAACATTATATTTATAAACGAAGATAAGACTATAATTGATGCAATTAAAAGAGTTGCTGAAAATGTAAGCTCTGTAAGACAAGTTTACCCGGGACTGAAATATGTTATTCCGCCGGGCTCAGATAAATTAAATCCGCTTACCGTTACAAGAGACTTATTTATGAAGGAAATTGAGTCCACAAATAACGGAATATACATTTATAATTTTTTATATAAAAACTTTTTAGGTTTTAGTCCTTTTATTTCAAGAGAAATTTGCTATTTGACCAATTTAAACGAAAGCACTTATTTAGGTGAATTAAGCGAAGAAAAAAAAGAAGAAATATGGAATGTATTTAGTAAAATAATAAATAAAGTAAAACAAAATGATTTTTCCTTTAATATTTTTTATGATGAAAATAAGAACCAATATGGCTTTTATTGTTTGGAGATTGAATATTTAAAAGATTATGAAAGAAAAAATTTCTTATCACCCGGTGAATTGCTTGATGAATATTATTATGAATTAGACAACAAAAACAAAATCAACCAAAGAGTTGCAAGCCTTATTAAAAATATTAATACAAAAATAGACAGGAACAGAAAAAAGGTTGAAAAGCAAAGAAATGAACTTCTTAATGCCGAAAACAGAGATAAATATAAAATTTACGGAGAGCTTATATTGGCAAATCTCCACAAAACACCTGAAAACCATAAGCTTAGGGTTATAAATTACTACGACCCTGAACTAAAAGAAATTACAATACCCTTAGACCCCAGATTTAATCTGCCACAAAACAGTCAAAAATTTTTCAAAAGATATAATAAGCTGAAAAAAGCAGAGGAAGAACTCGAAAAATTAATCGATATAACTTTAAATGAAATAAAATACCTGGAAAATATATTATTTTCTATTGAAGAATGTGAAACCATCGATGATTTAAATGACATTTACAAGGAGCTTATTTCCGAAGGATTTATGAAAAGAAAATCTAAGGCCGACAAATCAAACAAGACAAAGCCTATTACTACATTTATTTCTTCAGGCGGGCATGAAATATTGGTTGGAAAAAACAATATTCAAAATGATATGATAACATTTAAAATCGGTAAAAATGAAGATTATTGGTTCCATGCCAAAAATATGCCCGGTTCCCATGTTATAATAAGGACCAAAGGCGATGAATTAACTGATGAAGAATTCGTTGAAGCAGCTAAAATTGCAGCATATTACAGTAAGGGGAAAAATTCAAGCACGGTTGAAGTCGACTATACAAAAAAATCAAATATAAAAAAGCCCCCTAATGCAAAGCCCGGCTTTGTAATTTACGACACAAATTATTCAATGCTTGTTGAACCGAATATTGAAGGGATAAAAAGGGACAGCGGGGACGTATCTTGACTGTCACAGGTATGGGACAGCAAGGTACGTCCCCACTGTCCCCCACTGTCCCGCTTATTCGGTTATAACGACTTGGTTAATTTTATCTGTTTCTTCAAGCCGGACGCTTATTCTTTCCGACCTCGAAGTCGGTACGTTTTTACCGATGAAGTCTGCGCGAATCGGAAGCTCCCTGTGACCTCTGTCAATTAATACTGCTAATTCAACGTTTTTAGGTCTTCCCTGATCTACAATGGCATCAAGGGCTGCTCTAACTGTCCTCCCGGTGTATAAAACATCGTCAACCAATACCACTGTTTTATCTTTAATGTTATAGTCAAAACTTTGCACTGACAAGGGAGCCCTGTCATCCTTTTCAACATCATCTCTGTAATAAGTAATATCCAAAGGAAAAACAGGCACTTTGGAGCCTTCAATTTCTTCAATTTTCTTCGCCAATCTGAGAGATAAGGGCCATCCTCTTGTTTTTATTCCGATTAGTACTATATTTTCAACTCCCTTATTTCTCTCGATAATTTCATGTGCAATTCTGAATGTTGCTCTTTCAATTGCTTTTTCATCCATTATTAATGCTTTTATTTTCATAAATTCCCTCCCTACTGAGATTCCTCGCTATACTCAGGATGACATGGCAATGCCCTTATTTTTTTATTTTATTTAATACTTTAATAAAATAATCCGGTAATTCACTTTCAAATTCCATATACTTGCCGGTTGTGGGATGAACAAAGCCCAAAATTTTCGAATGCAGGAGCTGTCCTTCCAAACCAAATTCATTTACATTTCCATATACATCATCACCAACGACAGGATGTCCTATATGCTTCATGTGAACCCTTATCTGATGAGTTCTGCCGGTTTTTAATTTTAATTTCAATAAAGTATATTTACCAAACCTTTCCACTACCCAATAATTTGTAATTGCTTCCTTGCTGTTCTTATTTGTCACGGTATACTTTTTCCTGTCTTTTTCGCTTCTTCCCAAAGGTACGTTTATTTCTCCTTCATCTTTCTTGATATTTCCTTTAACTAATGCATAATAAATCCTGTTAATTGAGTGCTCCTTTAAACACTTGGCTAAAAAGTTGTGTGCTCTGTCATTTTTAGCAACCAAAATCAAACCTGAAGTATTTTTGTCTAATCTGTGAACAATACCAGGACGCAAAACACCGTTAATGGTTGACAAATTTTTCAGATGGTACATAAGTCCGTTTACCATAGTGCCTGAATAATGCCCCGGAGCAGGATGAACAACCATTCCCTGAGGTTTGTTTATAACTGCCAAATCCTTATCTTCATAGATAATATCCAAGTCTATGTTTTCTGCCTTCACATCCAGAATTTCAGGAGACGGTATTATTATTTTTATTGTATCGTTTATTTTAACTTTATAATTAGCTTTAACTTCTCTTTCATTTACGGTTATATTTCCGTCACTGATAAGCTTTTGTACAAAGTTTCGCGATTCGCCTGTTTTTTCAGAAATGAAAACGTCAATTCTTTTATTTTCTTCGTCTGAAACAAGGATGATTTCTTTTTCACTGTCTGAAATTTCCATGTCTTCAAAATCATCATCATCAGAATTATCAAAATCATCTGTTTCATTAATGTCATCTAAATTGTCTATATCTTTTTTCACTGTACTTTTTAAATTATTTGACTTTTTCATTTTTTCAACTCGTTTCAAACTTGTTAAACAGAATTAAAATTACCATAAGTATTGTTCCGCAGACAACAAAGCTGTCAGCTATATTAAATACCGGAAAATTATAAAAAGTTCCAAATCTTACATCAATAAAATCTATTACATAACCCATGCGAAATCTGTCAATAAAATTGCCTATTGCTCCTCCTGCAATCATAGCCATGGATAATCTGGTCAGATTTGAAAGATTTCTGTTTGTAAAATAAATTATTCCTAAAATAATAAGCATTATTATAGTAATAATCAAAAAGAATATCCTTTGATTCTGCAATATGCTGAATGCAGCACCTCTGTTTTCCGCATAAGTGAAACGCAAAAAATTTCCTATTATTTTTATTGACTCACCGTTTTTTAAAACTACTGCCGCCCAATACTTTGTTAATTGGTCAAAAACAACTGAAAATATAATTATAAATACTGCTATAATACTCATTACTTCTCCTGTTAAATATAATGCTTAATCTGAATTTTTAGCTTTCCACTTTTTGTTGTACCCTTTATTTTATATATTTTAAACCGTCCTGCCCTTCTGATTGACAAGATATCCTCTTCTTTCAATTCTGTGCTTACCTTGTATTCAGGAATGTGATTGATTTTAACATCTCCCGACTTTATAATGAAAGAGGCCTTTTCCCTTGATAATTTTGTAAGGTGCTTTACAATATTGTCAATGCGCATGGAGGAGGTAATAATATTCAAGATTTCATGTTCCTGTTCTTTAAAATTGACTTGGCTTAAGTTTACTTTTTCTGCTTCTATTTTATTATGACCTATTTTATCCAAATTGTAAATTATATAATCAGCAATATCCGAGTGGACAATTACATCCCCGTAATCATCATAGACATAGATATCCCCGAGCTTGCTTCTTTCAATACCTAAGGACATCAATGCGCCTAAGTAATCCTTATGGGTCAATTTTTTGAATTTAGACTTATTTGTAATACGAATTCCCGAAATAAATTCATTTTCATCTATTTCAGAATATTGCGGGTATAAAATGAAAACTTTCCTCTCACAATTTTCATATGAGGGGAAAATTTCAAATTTTATATCATAACTTTTTATTACCGGAATACTGATTTTTACAACATATGGATTTATAAATTCGGTTATTGCGGCAATATAGTTTTTATTAACATATGATGCTTTGTCTTGTATCTTTTTTACCGTGTTTTTGATTTCATCATCCCTGATAAAATCATAATATTTTTCTAAACTTTTCATTTTTCTCCCGTTAGCATTGCAGCCATCTATATGGCATATATCAATCTTTGTAACATGTTTAATAATATAAGGGCCAATATTGGAGAAAAATCAAACATTCCCATGCCTAATCCCAGTTTATCTAAAATTGCCCTGCAAGGAGCCAGTACAGGCTCGGTCATTTGATAGATAAAGTAGGATATTCTTGAAGATTGTAGGGTTGGGAAAAATGATAATATCGCTCTGATCAGTATTAAATAATAAATTATTCTTAATAGTGATGCCAGAGCCAACTGTATAATATAAAACATAAATGCTCCTTATTTGCCGTAATAATAATTCCTTTCGTATCTGTCGCTTAATCTTCCGTCAATTTGTACATTGTTCGGAGCTAGTACGAATATACCGTTTGATACTTTTTGAATGCTTGCTTCCAATGCATACACGGCACCTTTGATAAATTCAAATACCTGCTTTTGGTCCTCAAGTTCCATTCCTTCAATATTAAGAACTACAACTTTTCTGTTTTTAATTTCATCAACAGCTTTTGTGCAATCCTCATATTTTTCCGGCTCACAAATAAAGACTTTCATATCAGTGTTGGAATGAACCTTAATCACATTGTTTCTTTTTGTGTTGGTTCCCATTCTTTCATTTCTGTTTCTTTCTGTTCCTTCAGAAACAACTTCCTCCTCCTCATAGTCTTCTTCCAAGTCTGTGATGCCAATGAAGTCCTTCACTTTTTCCATCATACTCATTTACTCTTCCTCCTTATATTTTCTGGCTCCAAATATAGCTGTTCCGATACGAATAATGTTAGAGCCCTCCTCGATAGCAATTTCAAAGTCATTTGTCATGCCCATGGACAAATATTTCA
>Ga0209723_1005007_pt1 | contig 14119 bp, 12 predicted proteins | sample BiotimSIPDNA_2_FD_185750 | JGI IMG/M metagenome (GOLD analysis project Ga0209723, IMG submission 185750) | Anaerobic biogas reactor microbial communites from Washington, USA - Biogas_R2 time_0 SIP DNA (SPAdes) (version 2) | ecosystem: Engineered > Bioreactor > Anaerobic > Unclassified | place... | reverse complement strand
ATTAGAAAAATCGTATAAATTCATAAATTTTCTGGATTAAAAGAAATTTAACCTGGGTTAAAAATGTGAAAAATGGTTTAATAATAAAAAATCGCCAAAAAAAAGAGTATTTACCCGGTTGAAGGCAGAAAAATTATCGGCTAGATTTCTATATTTTTTTACCAGGCTTCAAACGGATATTTGATTGGCTGAATTTCGAACCCGCCTACGCGAAGATGCTTCGGCGGCAGAGACGCTTCGGTTGGCTTCTATTCTTTGTGTAAAAGACCACGGTATAGGTCGGGGATCTATGACATATTAAATTAAAAATTCGAAATCCGAAATTTGAAACAGGGTAGAGAGCTCCATCCCTGTTCTTTTCTTGTTTGTATTTTGAATAATAGGTTATTGGGATTTGTTGCTTGAGATTTGGAATTTATTATATGCTTTATCCGCACATAGTGAATACAAGTTCTTTTGGATAGGTATTTGAGAATAAGACCGCGATAATGTTTTTTTATTATCTGATTGCATATAAATTGATTCAGTAAAAACCTTCTTTTCTGAGAAAAACATGTTACATAATCCACTCCTTATTGTTTCAGGCATTTCCTTTGTTACCGGTGTTCTGTTTCTTCTTGCTGTTGTAAGAAACCTTAAAAAATTCAGGCTTGTACGGGTTTTCAAAAACACTCTGTCGATGATCTTTTGCTTATTGATCGCTGCAGTCTCAGGTTTGGTTCTTATTGCGAATCATACTTACAGTTCTTTTTCTAAAGAAACACTGGCTGCAGTTATTACCGTAAAGCCACAGGGGGAGCAACAGCTCATTGCCCATGTCAGCTTTCCTGACAGCAGCAGTGCTGAATACAGTATTTCGGGTGACATGCTTTATATTGACGCACACATTTTAAAGTGGAACCCGATTCTCAACCGGATCGGAATCCATACCAGCTATAAACTCGACCGCATCGGAGGCCGCTACAACTTAATTTCCGATGAACAGGAAAAGTCACGTACGGTCTATTCCCTTGGAAAAAGAAAGATTATCGATTTGTACTCATTGCGCAAACGGTTTTTAGCACTCAAGCCTTTACTTGATGCGCAGTATGGATCCGCCACTTTCATCAGTGCTAAAAAAGCAGCGGTCTTTCATGTCATGGTTTCCACCAGCGGACTGTTAGTACGCGAATACAAAGAGTGATCAAAACAGATCTTACTGTTTTTTCTCTGTAACCAGTTTTTTATAGGTCACCACCTCTTTTATTATACCATCAATTACTGCCAGCTTCCCTTTTGTTAGTGGGTCTTTGAAATCGTTTTTTAACTTTTTCAACTCTTCCATTCTGATATTCTTGAACTGGTCAAGAAATGAACGATCTTTGAAACTCTGATCCCTCTCCCTGGAACGCTGAATGTAAATATCCTTTAATGTGCCAGTGGTATCGAATCCGATAACGAATTCAATCGCTCCATACTCACCTTTTTGGGAAGCAGCAATTATGGTCCCTATCTGCTTGCCGCCTTCACCGGTCATCTGAAAATACTGAAAACGGTCGCGCTGTCCCGGAAGCAGTTCAAATCCCAGCTCCTTTTCTATTGCTTCACATTCCTTTTGGGAGATCTTAAGATTTACAGTAACATAATCTTTAGCCTCCGGAAAGATTCTGGTCATTGTCCGTTCAGGATTACGCCATACGCACAGATAGACATCCTGTGCAAAGATAGCATTGCCACTAAAGAGTAAAAGAAAAAAGGCGATATAACTGTAAAGATATGCTGTGCTTTTGTTTATCCGAATGTTCATAAATATATCCTCCTCTTAAATTAAACCAGGGTGGATTGAAAGAGAGTCCTGCGAATAAGGCGCCATCAGTTACATTATGAGAATATATAACGCGAATACCAGCCGAGAGATCAAGACGTCTGTGAAGCGTATAATCCAGAAGACCATACCCGCTGACAACTCTGTGTTTATCAATAATTCCAGCATTTACTTCTGTTCTGATGATGCTTTGACCGATATTAAGTGTCGCATCCAGCCCTCCTGTTATCCTGGTGATTGCGGAATGATCCATGTGATCAGCGCTGGTTCGTCCTCCTGAAACAGAGACACCTATTGAATACTCTTCAGCTTCACCCAATGTCACTCCAACTCTTCCTGCCCCAAAGCCTTCTCCAGGAAATTCCGGCATCCTGTGCGCCCCATATCCTTGAGTTAAGGAGAATCCATAGTCAAAGATACCAGCGACACCGGAAAACATTATCCCATTATCTGCATCAAAACCTATAATCTCTTCAATCGGCTTCTCGAAAATATGACGAGTTGTGCTGAATGAGGTTAAAAGCCCATAGGGTATACCTATTCTTCCTGCAGTAATATTCCATAAACCCATAGGGCCTTTGTACCTGAAATACAACTCATGTATCATGAATTCTGAAAAATTATTTTCTGCTTCAAAAAGGCCGGAGATGATATAGCGATCGCCAGAATTATCTGCAAATGACTTTCTGATTGACAAACCTGCTGCATGAACTTCTGCTGACAACTTGTCAGCAGAAGACCAGTTGCTTCGCAAGTCTGCATCCGCAGAAAAACTCCAGGATGCATGAAGTTTGGCCGGTATCAGATGCAACAAGATCAGTAACAACACACAAATCTTATTCATGGTGAACCTCCGATTCGTCTGTAATGCTGTCAGCTTTCATGTTTCAGCTTGCCATCTTCCATAAAAACATGCCTCGAGCAATTCTTGACCAGATCGTGATTATGGGTAACTATTACGATTGTTATCCCCTTGTCATTAAGTTCACTCAGAAGGTTCATGATATTATCAGCATTACGTGAATCAAGATTCCCCGTTGGTTCATCGGCAAGAAGTACGGGTGGATCGTTAATAAGACTCCTGGCTATGGCCACTCTCTGCATTTCTCCTCCAGAAAGTTGCCCCGGAAGATGCGATAGTCGCTTTTCCAGTCCTACCATTGTAAGCAATTCTTTCGCTTTGCCCTCATCTGCTTTGCTGGCAAAGAGAGCCGGCAGTTGTACATTCTGAAGTACAGTAAGAGTAGGAATAAGAAAGAACTGCTGAAAAACGAAACCAATTGTCTTCTTACGTAAAATGGTAAGCTCTTTTTCCGGTGATGAAGAGATTTTTATGCCATTTACTTCTACATCACCGGATGTCGGGTGATCAAGGCAGCCGATAATATTGAGCAAAGTGGTTTTCCCCGATCCGGAATGACCAAGGATTGCCACAAATTCTCCTTTGTTGATAGACAGGGAGACATCATTTACTGCATGAACTGTTTCTGTGCCCCGATGGTATTCCTTACTGACATGCTCAAGCTTTATTATTGTGTTATTCATTTCGTAAGACCTCCATTGGAACAATGTTAGCCGCTCGCAGACCCGGGTAGAGAGAACATGCCATACCGATCAATGTACAAACAGTAAATGCAAATATCACAATCAACAGATCGGGTCTGGCTATCGAACCGGAAGGAGTATAGGCAATGAAGAGTTTTCGCATCATATTACCTGATAGAGGACTGAGAAAAGCTCCGGCTACAACTCCCAGTGCACTTCCGGATAAACAGATCGCCAGTGTTTCCAGAGATATCAGTTTAAGAAGATCCTTTTTTCCTGCACCTACACATTTAAGATAGGCGAACTCTTTCTTTCTCTCCAGTACCGCCATAAGCATGGTATTTATTATCCCGAAAACCGAGATGAGAATGGCTACAACCACCATCACAAACATAATCACTCTGGTAGAACTGAAAAATGCCAGGATCCCTTCACTGAGCTCTTTGGATCCGATAACAAAGTAGTCTGCGGGAATAGATGCTCTGAGCTGGTTTCTGATCTCATCAAGCATGGAGATATCCTTTAGCTTGATAGCTACAGCCGAAAGTTTTCCTTCGCGGCCTACCAGTTTCTGGGCAGTCAATAAAGGCAGAAAGAAGGTTCCATCGTCCTGGCTGTAGCTTCTTTCGAGAATGCCGGAAACTACAAACTCCCTGTTAAAATGTTCTGTATACATTTTATCGCCAACCGACAGGTTTTCGATTCGCGCCATCTCTGCGCCTAAGATCACCGATGTATCAGAGGTAAACCATCCTCCTGAAGCATAAGTCCAATCTGGTTTGACTGCCTTAACAGCTTCGGTAACGCCCATGAAAATGTCGGTACGTGATCCATCATTGGTTGTCACTGCAAAAAGCTTAAACGGCATCACTGCCTCAAGATGCTGGACGTAGTTGATTTTTGAAACGATGTCTTCCGATACATAAAGCGGACTCAAGCCGCCCTGTGCGATCACCGATGCTGCTTCAATCGGACAACCTTCCTTGGTTATATACAAATGAACACCTGTCTTATTTACCAGATCTTCAGTAACCGCAGAAGTATAACCTTTATCCAGACTCAATACTACTGTAAGTGTTGCAGCAGAGATTGCCAGACTGAGGCCGGTTAAAACACTGCGAACAGGGTTACGACGAAGGTTGCTCATGGCAACAGTTGCATAGTTCATGAGTCACCTCCTATTCGGTACGAATGCCAAGTGCGGAAAAAACCACATTTTCCTCACCACTTGTAATACTGGCATAGACTGTGACTTTCTTACCGCTTTCCAGTTTAGGAAATTTAAAACCCTGAGGAAAGATTGTGACCTGATTAGCACCATCTTTGAAAAAAAATTCACAAAGCGACGGGCACTGACCAGAAATTATTCCACTGATCACCACTTTTTTTCCATTATAACTGGATGGTTGAGCCAGGATTTCAGAAAGTTTAGTTGTTTTTATATCGGAGGGGATCTCCTGTCCTAAACGGATACCGCTTCCCCCTTTGCATCCGTAAAAAACAAAACCTGCTAAAAGAATAAGAGTAAATAAGGCTGACACCGAATTCATATTCCTGTTCATAAAAATCTCCTTGCATGGTATTAAACTGGTTTTTAGATCCATATAATTGCAGATATAGTATATCCAATACCTGCAGATTCAGTCATAATTTGTTTTTTAATTAGAACATGCTCTGAAAGGAGTAATCAAATTCTAAGAACAGTACTGTGAATATGGGTTGCGATAGGTGATACAGTTCTTATTTGAGGTATTGTAGAGGAATATATATGTACCGATTCATCTGCTATTGTCAGCACATTGAACTGTGGACTGGAGACGATCAGTTTGAACATCGATTGGATTAAACCCGGGGAGATAAAATTACCATGAACCTTATCGCTGGAAGAAGAGAAACTACAGGAGCAATCCATTTCGCATTTTTCATTACAGCAATCACTTACTGTATGCTCTGTTACTGAAAACAATCCGGATTCGTGACAATGACACTTAGAGACGGATAATACCAAGGGGGGGCTGAAAAGAATTAAAATCAGCGAGTAAGAGAAAAATGACCTTAAATTATTATTTCTGTAGAGTCTCATAACCAGAGTACGATTTAAACAATAACAATATTGAAACGAGTAACTACTCAGACATCTGATGATAAAATATAACGTAATAATATCAAATCGAAAAATAAGAACTAATATCAAAACAATACCTAATCAGAAGTAATCTGAAAAAATATCCAAATAAAGAATCGGCAGAGATAATAATTTCTTTATTCTTTAGGCTTATCGGATTGGGTATTATCTCTGATTGTTTCCGCTTTCTTACCAGTTATTTGTTTCGATACCTGAGTAGTTCAAATCCTGGGCAAATCTCAATAACTAATTAGCAGATTTCAAAAAAAGACAGGAAATGATAAATAAGGCAAAATTGAAATCAGGTATTCTATATTGAAGTTTCTTATTTCTTTTTAGAATTTGGAATTTTGGAATTTGTTTAGGATTTAAAAATTGTTATTTGGGATTTCATATCTGATTAAGCAGATCCGGGCAGGGTAAAATATTCCTTTGTATGGAAAAAAAAGCGATATTACTAAAAATTATCTATATTATTGGAAAACCTCAAAAATCCAGACACAATGATTTCAGTTTATGTTTAAAATACTGCTAATCCTTTTTACCCTTTTTTCCATAGGCTCGGGCTTCCAGGAAATAAGCCCCGACACTCTATCCCTATGGCTCAAAGGGAATGCTCCTCCCGATTTTATTCTTATTGACCTAAGAGAAAATAATGAAATCAACACAATTATCGGCTCTGAGAACTGCGGTGCCTACAATTTCCCTTACAGATCGAAGGTTTTTGATAAAATTGTTGAAACACTTCCAAAAGATACGATGATAATTCTTTATTGTGCCAGCGGCAATCGCAGTAAACAGGCAGTTGAAGAGCTTGATATGGAATTTTCCAACATTTTTTCTCTTGCTGGCGGAATGAACTCCTGGAGAGGACCTACTCTTCCGGGAAATAAGATAAAATCATCCGATTTGTTTCCAGAAGTAATCTGTACACCGGTTGCGGTTTTGTCCCCTAAAAAAGTCAAATCATCACCCATAAAAAATTCATTAGCTGACAAAAGGATAAATCTTCTGGGGAAGATGTGCAGTGCAGTTTCACCCGGTATGCTTATCACCATCAACAAGAGGATAATCCTTCTCAAACCAAAGAATAAGTAAGCATAGGTATCATTACTTTACATTATTTGACGATTCCGGTTTTTCCGTTTTAATCATTGTTTCAACACTCAATAAAAAGGTAAGAGATAAAACAACCATAACCCTGAAAGCAGACATTAGCAACATGAACAATTACATTAAGGGAATTTACAATTATTGTGACCGATGGTGCGAAAAATGTGCATTTACCTCCAGATGTTGTTCATTCGCATTTGAAAAAAAAATGACCGAAGCTACTAATGAAAAGAATATGGATAAAGATACTCTCTGGAAATTAGTCAAAAATTTTTACGCTGAAATAAAACCCACAGAAGGCGAAATTGAACTTGTTGATTTGATGCATTTGGAAGACTTGCCTGAATTTAATTTCAACACGGATTTCCCTGAAAATGGTGGTAGAAATGAGGAAGAAGAGAATTTTCTGTTTAAAGCAGCGCAATCTTATGCATTCGAGACCTATAAATGGATTGAGAGCTATGCTGATGAAGTAAGCCAGCTAGAGCTTGATGATACCCAAAAAGGGAACTTAATAGATGCTATTGAAGTCGTACAAAGATATGCCTTTTTCATCTCAGCAAAACTGCTCAGAGCTCTCGATACCGAGAGCATCGATGAAACACCGGTAGATTCAGATGAAAATGGCTCTGCCAAAGTTGCACTAATCTCTATCAGCCGATCTATTACTGCATGGAGTGTAATCCGTTCCATATTCAAATTTGATCAAGACTGTTCTGTCAAATTCCTTGGTCAGTTGATATCCTTAAGACGTCAGATTGAGCAGATTTTCCCAAGAGCCATGGAATTTATCCGCCCTGGATTCGATACCGAGTAAGAATACTATTAAGCAGGTTATTTTTTTAAAATGCCAGAATTGTTTTATCTGCGAAGTTCGTGTAGTGGTTGTTTGTGAATTATATAGTAGCCACTGTTGATTTTTGATGTATTTGTACTGTTTACCATTCGTCCTTTCAGATCAAACACCTTTACCGCATTTGAAAAGTTTTTTCCAGTTCCGGAAAACAATATTTCACCGAGCATTTGTCCGGAAATAAGCTCCTGCCGCGCAGTATTTGCAGTTATGTTAATCCTGACTGTATCTGACTCCACTTTTATAATATCCCACATCTGGCATGTTTCCCCATTAAACCCCCAGTGTCGGATTCTGGACCCATCAGTAATTTCAGCATAATAGACTTCCAACATTCTGTTGTTGCCTTTGTTAACTACATAATAGCTTCCATTGCCTGCTCCGGTAATCTTCCATCTCTGGTTTTTACCACCCCAGTAAGAATACTGGATCACATTATCGCTCGATATAACAGCATCCAGAGCCAGATTACTGTTGCGGTTTATTATCTGGTAAACACCACGTTCAACTTCCACAATTTTCCACTGCTGAGCGAAACTTCCGTTATCGGTATTCTGCTGAATAGTGCCATGGTTTTCTGTCGATGCATCTGTCACTTCCATCAGTTTTCCGCTGTGTCTGGCTTTGAATCTGTAAAATGCATTTTCATCAAACAGTGCTGGACCGATAGATTCGACACCAACTGTGTCCTGCACTATTTTTTTCATCGAACCGTCATCGTTATAATAGAGGTAATTAATCTGAACCGATCTTTCCCAGGGCACACCTTCAGAGAGATAATCGGTGTGATACACGAAGTACCATCTGCCTTTAAATTCAATGATCCCTGCATGATTGGTACCTGTCCCCGCATAACTATTCAATGTTCCTTTATATTCCCACGGACCCAGAGGATTGGAGCTTATTGCGTAATCGATATTTGAAGGCCAGTTATCGCCGGAACTGTTGTAAGCAGCATAGGAGTAATAATAGATACCGTTTCTTTTGTGTACCCATGATGCTTCAAAAAAACGGTTTAACCCCTGAGGTGTAGTGATAGGACCGTCTATTTCGATCATATTACTTTTCAGTTTGGCTTGCCTTACAACCCGATCGGTTCCCCAGTAGATATAGGCCTGATCATCATCATCGATAAATACTGCCGGATCGATATTGTCATCACCGGGGCAGGCACCTGGTGTTTTATTAGATATCAATGGTTTACCTAAGGCATCCCTGTAAGGTCCCAGAATACTGTCTGCAACAGCAACGCCTATCTCTCCTGAATCGCATATATAAAAGTAGAATTTCCCATTTCGTTCGATGCAGTGAGCGGCCCAGGCCTGGTGAGGGTTGAGCCAGGTAATATCCGCTACAGCCAACACTTCTCCATGATCGGTCCAGTTTACCATATCAGAGGATGAAAGAACATGCCAGCCGTTCAGGGTCCAACCACTTCCACCCTCATCATGGCCAGTAAAAATATAAAACCGGTCATTATGTACAATTGGTGCCGGATCTGCTGTAAATATGTGGCGAACCAAAGGGTTATCTGCATATAACGGCATTATGACCGATAAAAAGGGAACAATGAGTGTTTTCAAAAAATCCCTGTTATGAATCTTCATTGTTCTAACTCCGGAATGTTCATATATGATATAATAAGCCCTTTAGCTTCATTCTGCTTTGCTATACGTTGAATAAAGTCAAAATAGGTTATCTATATATAACAGGCAAATCATTCATAATGATTAAAAAAACCATAGTAATTAAAAAAATCATAAGAGATTAATTTGTAAGATGTTATTCAGTAATTTCTTATTTATTTAATCTTGTTGTATAAGGGTTTGAACTTTTTTGTTTGATGAAAATGTTTTTCTAATATACAGTATGTCTGTTTTAACTTGCAGCGCTGCTTGCTTATGTTTTTTAAACCCGGAGGTTTTATGTGTGTTAAAATCTTTGCATTTTTTCTTCTACTCCTATCATCCATTTCTTTTGCCGCAGTAATTGAGTCCATACCTGATGGTGGAGAATGGAATGAAGGTTATACCTGGGTGGGCAGTGAAGTACCTGGTCCAACAGACAGTGTTGTGATTAAAGGAACTGTCTTTGTTACAGCCAGCACTTCGTGCGGCTCATTAACTATCGATGAAGGAGCCTTTCTTGAAAATGGTGGGACTCTTGGGTGGGTGGTTCTTACCGTAAACGGAACAATAACCAATAACGGCACAATTAAAAATAACGACTCCGGTAATGAGCTCTGGATTAACGCTGATGGTGATATCATAAACAATGGAGTCTGGAAATGTGCCAAAACTGGTATTCTTTCCAACAAGGTTCAGCATATCAGCCAGGCGAGCAATACCGAATTTAACGGCATTATCTGGAAGTGTAACACATCTTCTTACGCTGCCGATACATTTCCATTAATCGCTTCTTCTGATATTGTAATTAACGTGAGCGATTTTGATGGTAAGGGGTCTAAAGCAGCAGAGGATTTTTGGGGCGTTTTTGATCTCAATAATCATTCACTGACCTTAAAAGGAGCAACTAAACTTCATAAAACTGAATTGAAAAATGTCAAATCACTGACTGGAATGGATTCATCGACAATTTACAGTGTTAATGTTTATAACCCGGTAGAGCTTTCAGGTCGCATTACTGTTACCGATGCCAATGTTACTTTTTACGGAGATGTAACTGTAAAAGATACACTTCAAAATGGCGGGACTCTTGGATGGTTGGCGCTTACCGTAAACGGAACAATAACCAATAACGGCACAATCAAAAATAACGACTCCGGTAATGAGCTCTGGATTAACGCTGATGGTGATATCATAAACAATGGAGTCTGGAAATGTGCCAAAACTGGTATTCTTTCCAACAAGATTCAGCATATCAGCCAGGCGAGCAATACCGAATTTAACGGCATTATCTGGAAGTGTAACACATCATCTTACACTGCCGATACATTTCCATTAATCGCTTCTTCTGATATTGTAATTAACGTGAGCGATTTTGATGGTAAGGGGTCTAAAGCAGGAGAGGATTTTTGGGGCGTTTTTGATCTCAATAATCATTCACTGACCTTAAAAGGAGCAACTAAACTTCATAAAACTGAATTGAAAAATGTCAAATCACTGACTGGAATGGATTCATCGACAATTTACAGTGTTAATGTTTATAACCCGGTAGAGCTTTCAGGTCGCATTACTGTTACCGATGCCAATGTTACTTTTTACGGAGATGTAACTGTAAAAGATACACTTCAAAATGGCGGGACTCTTGGATGGATTACCTTAAATGTTAACAAAGGTATCGTAAACAATGGTACTGTTCGAGACAACCCCGAAGGTAATGAGTTGTGGCTTTCTATCCGGGGAGATGTAACGAACAGAGCAATATGGTCAAATTCCAAAAACACTCTTCTGGATAGCATTGACCAGACAATATCGATTGGTGTTGGAAAAAGTATCACAGGGCCAGTATTTCTCGATGCTCTCTGGTCAGAGGGGCCATATCAATGGTGTAAAGATGGTGTCAATCTGGATGGGACTGGCAGAACTTTAACATTCGATACCCTCTCCGCAAGCAACCTGGGCATTTATCAGTGCAAAAAGAACGACATCTTGTCACGAAACATTACTATTAAACATGCTGATTCGGTTAAGGTGAGTCGTCCTGGCATCGAACAGGCAGCGTTCAAATCCGAAATTCCTTTTTGCTGGAACTTCAGTTCTTCTATGGGAAATAAACTTCTCATCCAAACGCCTGTTACACGCACCTATAGTTTAAAACTTTTTGCAGCTAATGGACGTCTGGTATCCAGCTATAATGGTACGGTAAACAGGGGAAGTCACTCTGTTCCGCTGGAATTTAAAAGTTCAGGAACTTATCTGATCCGGTTTGAATCTGAAAATATTCTGGAAACAAGAAAGATAACAATTTCAAAATAGCTCTTTGTTAACCGATTGCACTATTTTTGTATTTGAAAGCTGGCTATTTATAAATTTGGCCAGCTTTTTTAATACCGGAACAAACCTGCAAAAAAGATTTATTGTTTAGCAGCGGCTATTTTCGAGCCATAAAAATCCCATATTCCCACAGATTCTTTTTCATGGCAAAATACTGATTCCAGAGTGCATCGGTGGGATACTGTTTGATTCTGAATATTCTATCCAGAAAATGTAACGGTAAAAAAGGCAAAGAAACACAAAGCATGATCTTTGAGGTTTTTTTCACAAAGGGAGTTACATTGCGGTAAGAAGTCTCGCTGAATCCGGCTTCTCTTCCATATTTGCTGAACTGTTCAGGAGTTATCAAATTATTTACAAGCCATCCGTCCATCCAGCGCTTCATCAGCCAGGCTTCTTTTCCCTCATAATGCTCTCTGCTGGCAAATCCATCCCCAATGATTAATCTTCCATTATCCTTAAGCACCCTGTAGGCTTCTTTGATAAAATCCTTCTTACTGTTTGCATAACAAATACTTTCCAGACCCCATACCGCAGTAAAGGTCTTATCCTCAAAAGAGGTATGCATGTAGTCCATCCTATGAAACTCTACCAAATGACGTACACCTGCTTTTTCGGCATTGCTATAAGCCAGCTCGACCTGGCGGGGAGTAATCGTAATTCCGGTTGCTTTGCAGTTAAAAGTTTTTGCCAGGAAAATGCTTGCTCCACCCACTCCACAGCCTGCATCAAGAACATGATCTTCACTGGTGATCTGAGCGGTTTTTGCCATAACCTGATTAAAACGCAATGATGCCTGGCGCTGGTTTTTCACATCTTCTTCCCAGTAGCCATAATGCATGTTTTGTCCCCAGAGTTTATAAGCAAATTCGTTATGATGGTAATAATCAATAATGTCCTTTTCAGACCATTGCATAGAAAGACACCTCAATCGTTTGAGTAAATTACTTTAAAGACTGTTGATATTAATTCATAAAAATAGTTGTGGGCACATGAAAAGTCGTTAAATAATCAGTTTCATTCATCCGGATTACAATGGGATAAAAAAACGGTACTGTAAAACTGGTTAATCTGTTAAAATGGAGAATACTGCATTTCCTCTGCCATGATTAAAGCTTTTCTATTCAGAAACTGCAGTCTGAGCGCGAAGCAAATCATTGAGAGTAAGAATGCCGGAAATGGTTTTGTTACTGTCAGTTACAATAAGAAAGTGGTGAGGTGTGCAGATAAAACGGTCTGCAGTTTCCTTTACAGTTGTGTTTTCATCAATGATACAGGTCTGGGATGATTCAAGCTGCCCCTTATGAGATAAAGATTGGATTATTGCCTCTCTGGTCACTACCCCTGATATGGTTCCATTCTGAAGAAAAGGAAAAATTTTGTAAGGTGTATTCGAAATTATAGTTTGAAGATCCTTTGGATCTGTTGATTCTACCACCACTGGCTTTTTGTTCATTATATGAGATACCGGCAGATTCTGCCAGCTTTGAAGATCACGAGGGGGTTTGATTTTTATAAGTTCATGTCCATCCTGTAACAACAAATCATCATAAAAATTGTGTTTCATTCCAGCCCATCTGGCCACAAACTGACTTATTACCGCACTGAGCATAAGACCAGGGATGATTTCAAACTGGTGAGTCATTTCAAACACGATCAGTGTAGAAGTCAAAGGTGCCCTGATTACTGCACCCAGGCAGGCACTCATCCCGACTGAGGAAAGTATAACATGATCCGACAGTGTAGTCGGGAACCAAAGGGCTGCTAGCGCAGAAAAGAGACCACCGCACATTCCACCAATAAACAAAGTGGGCGAGAAGATTCCACCACAACCACCAAAACTGTAGCTGATAACTGTTGCAGTCAGCTTTCCTAAAACCAGTATTCCTGCAATCCACCAGACAGTTCCATTAACCAGTGATTCTGAGAGATCATTATAGCCCAGCCCGAAAATACCAATTTTTCCGGTGATAAGAAAAACCGCAGTTCCGATAATCCAGGTGAAAAATGCGCCCAAACAGGGGTTTAGCCATACCGGGAACTTCCTGGGTTTACGGACTGCCGGACGCATGTGCATAATGGCTTTATGAAATATCACCCCCAGAAGGGATGAAACCAGTGCTACTAAAGGAATAAGAAAAAAATTAGAAAACGAACCAGATTCTACATGCGGAAGCAAAAAGGAAGGTTGCTTACCAACCAGAGCATAAACCGTTATCGCTCCAAAAAGGGACGCAAATACCACTCTTCCCAGATATTTTGTATTCAGATCATTGATCATTTCTTCAATGCTGAAAGTTATAGCTGCAAGGGGAGTATTAAAAGCCGCTGCCAGGCCTGCCGATGCACCAACAACGCAGGCAGCCCGACGCTGACGTTTAGGCGAACCGGTGTAACCGGACAGAAATGATGCCACTCCACTACCCAGAAATACCGATGGCCCCTCTCTGCCCAGACTCGCACCACCACCTATGCTTACAATTCCAGCAATAAATTTAACAATGACATCTTTTATAGGAATATAGCCAAGCTCTTTCCAGTAAGCAGCTTTTGCCTGAGGAATACCACTGCCTGCTGCGCTGGGAACGTTTTTTAGAAGAAGTGAAACCAGAAATGAAGAAATCATTATAAATAAAAAGCTCAAAATGACAAAGCTCAGTCTGGATGAAGCGGATGCTTTCACATACAACAGCCCATACAAAAAATTTATCGATATCATGAAA
>Ga0209723_1005001_pt1 | contig 14127 bp, 10 predicted proteins | sample BiotimSIPDNA_2_FD_185750 | JGI IMG/M metagenome (GOLD analysis project Ga0209723, IMG submission 185750) | Anaerobic biogas reactor microbial communites from Washington, USA - Biogas_R2 time_0 SIP DNA (SPAdes) (version 2) | ecosystem: Engineered > Bioreactor > Anaerobic > Unclassified | place... | reverse complement strand
TTTTCAATTAGCTTCTTTTTCCTATAATTTAGCGTGGATTGCCTTACACCAAACTCGTCAGCGATTTCGCGTTCGGTCTTTCCCTGGCGAATAAGCTCGCAGATGCAGCGGCTGTCGGGGTCAAGCTTGTCCAGCACCTTGAAAAGTTCCTGAAGCATAAGCTTGTCCGCAATAATTTCCTCCGGATTCGCCGCCGGGTCCTCAATGGTATCCAACAAAGTCAGCTTTGAACCTTCTTCACCTTCGAATTCTGCGTCAAGCGACAAGGTGTTGCCTGCGGCACGGTAACGGCATAGGCCGCAGTCGCCTTCACACCGTCTCCAGTCTGTGCAGCCGCACTGCCCGTGCTTGCTGGCGTGGTAGTGCGTTCTCCAAATTGGGCGGTAGTACTCTTTGTAGACCTCCTCGGTCACGGGGATGTACTGCTTATCCAAACGGATAAAGTACTGCTTGTCTTGCTTTTTCATAGATTGTCCTTTCCGCCTGTGCAGGGTCAAAGGACAACACAAAAGGGTCTGCGGCGAGAAGCACACAGACCCTGCAGCCTGAAAATGGGCGCAAAAGGTCAAGGGTACTCCTCATCGCTCACAAGCCATTTGTGGTGGCTGTGTTGAACGATTTGTGTATCCTTTGCCCTTATTGCAAATCAGGCATTGAATGTATTTTTATTTGATCAATAAAAAATTGGTGTTTAGCAACTTATGATTGAAATTTTCAGTTTTATGTGCTATAATATATCAATCTCTCATTGATCCCTTATATTTTACAAAATGGGGTCTCTCGATTTTAGATACTTTGAGATGCCGTGAGACACTTTGGATGTTTTTAAGGAGGTGCGCATCAGCATGCTGTTTACTGAATTAGTACACGCTATCCATCCGCATCTTATGAAGGACGCCGATGTTCCCGATTTCATGCGCAATCTGATTCAAATGCTGTGCGATATCCCTGAAGAAGATTGGTCAACAAAAAAAGACCCTTCGTCAGAACAATCAAACAAGGATTCGTCCTTGAGAAAGTTCTATACAAAGGGTCCAACAAAGAAATTAGCCAAGTCGATGCTTGGTAGGCTAACACGAGATAATTTTATTGAATCAATTTATCACGATGATTATGCCACTGAGCGTACTGATGTGGTTCTTGAATCCTTAGCTGAAGATATACAGCCTTTTGTTGACGATGTAGATAAGGATAATGTTGGAGAAGCTTTATTCGATTTATTCAAACAGTCCTTAGAATTTATCGTAAACCCGGAATTAGAAAATGACCGCAAACTTTCTGCCGCTAAGACAAAATCGCTGAAAGCCAAAGGTTTATATGGATCTGGCTTGTTGGATGATTGCAAACACGCTTGTTCAATACCAGGCTGTGGAAAGCATTTACAAGTCGTGAATGATAAAAACCATGCGGTTGATGATTATGAAATAGCCAGTATTAATACAGAAAAGGCTTCTTCGTATGAAAACTTGGTTGCAGTGTGTCACGATTGTTTTCAGAGTTATACCTTTAATCATATAAAGGCAGCGGAAAAAGAACTTCAGACAATAAAAAAGCTTCAAATCGATGCCCGCAGTACGCGGCGCATTCTCGATGAGGTAGCCATCGAGAAAGGAATAACACAGGTTGTCATAAATCTAAGCAAAGCAAAACCAGGGGAGCTCCTTGAACTTAATTATGATGCGGTGAGCGTGCCGGAAAAAGTTGATGAAGGTCTACACTCTTTTCTTGTATACGAGGTGAAGGGACATGTGACAAAGTATTTTTTATTCATAGAAAAGACAATGCAAGACCTGGCAAGACGCAATCAATTTAGTGACGATTTGTTAAGGGCTCAAATCAAAGAATCCTATAGAAAATTGGCTGAAAAAAGGAATAGCCCCGAGACGATTTATAGTGCTTTATCTGAAAGGCTGAGAAGTATCACCAAGCAGGATATTCGTTTCTGCGCAATTGTGATTTCCTATTTTATTCAGTCATGTGAGGTGTTCAATGTTACTGCCAAATAAACTATTTTCATACAACGAGAGTGTGCTGTCGAAGCTACCACTCATATTACGAGAGTTGGATCAACCGAAGACTCCCCACGAGCTCCTATTGAGTCTTGGCAATATTATTAATAGCCCACTTGAACTTGTGGATGCCCTTGACTGCTTATATGCACTTAGAGAGATCGAACTAAACGAAGAGGAAGGAAGGATTATACGATGCTCAAAGAAATAAGTTGTGAACTGTTTAAAATCGGTGAGCAGACGCGTCCGCCTGTCCGATTTCATAAAGGTCTCAATATTGTTCTTGGTGGTGAAGCAGGCGCAAATTCAATTGGCAAATCTACAATGCTGCTCATTATTGATTTTGCGTTTGGCGGAGATGCCTATGTTAAAAGTGATGCCGTCAGAGAGCTTGACAATCATAATATTCATTTCACTTTCGAATTTGATGGTAAGCCATACTACTTTATAAGACATACAGCTTCACCTGGCGATATTTTTCAATTGAGTGAGAATGGAAACATTATTTCCTCATTGAAGAGGGATGAGTATGTCAATTGGCTTAGCGAGCATTATGAGATTGATTTCGCGGGTGTAAAATTTAGAAATACAATAAGCCGTTTCTTCCGCATTTATGGGAAGAACAACTATAACGAGTTGCGCCCACTACAAATGCGTGGTGGCACGGAATCGCAAGAGTCAGCAATCCATGTTCTTGTGACACTCTTCAATCAATATGAATCCGTATTGGCGTTTGAAGAACAGCTTCAGCTGGCTGAAGATAAAATTGCGGCTTTCAAAAGTGCTCGTAAGTATCAGTTCATCCCTTCAGCAGTTGATGGTTTGAAAAAATATGAGGAAAACATCTCTATTATTGCTTCGCTAAAACAGCAAAAGGCTGACTTAGAATCATCGAACAACCAAGCGGTCAATGCCGAAGAGGTGGAAAAGGCCAACCAGGCTAACGCATTAATCATACAGATGCAGGATGCCCGCAGATTAGCGAATCAGAAAGAAAATGATCTTCATCTTATCGATCTTAATATGAGACAAGGGGTCTATCCAACTGAAGCGGACTTGACAAGTTTACGTGAATTTTTTCCGGAAGCTAACCTACGAAAACTCATTGATATAGAGCGTTTTCACAATAAAATACAGACTATTTTGCAAGACGAATTAGAAGCCGCTAAAACAAGGTTGGAAGAAGAATTGACACCGCTAAAACAGATGGTTGAATACCTGGAAAAGCAGGCAGAAGAAATTCGCCCATCAATAGTATTTAGCAAGGAGTTTCTTGCCGCCTATACCCATCTTGACCGCCGAATTCATAAATTAGAAGATGAAAATGAAGCTTTCGACACTCGTAACACCTTGCAAAATGAGAAAAAGCAAGCAAGCGATAGGCTCAGATTGCAAATGGAAGCGGTATTAAAAGTCATTGAAACTACAATTAATCGCCATATGAGTGAGATCAGCGATTACGTCTCTCAAGGGAAAGATAATCCACCTGTTTTAGGAATCAAGGAGTATAACAGCTACTCCTTTGAAACACCAAAGGATACTGGCACAGGGACGAATTTCAAAGGAATGCTGATATATGACATCAGTATTCTTAACAGTACGGCGCTCCCTGCGTTGGCTCATGACTCCCTTCTGTTTGCTAATGTCTCCGACGATACCATCGGACAAATCTTGGCTTTGTATGCGCGAGAAAAACAGAAGCAAATATTCATAGCCTTCGACAGAGCGAGCAAATATGATAAAATGGCACAGTCCATCATTAGAGAAAACACTGTACTGAAATTGGATGCTGATGAACAAGCGTTGTTCGGGCGAAAATGGGGCAGAAAGGATACTGCAAAATGAGAATCCAATATAACAAACTCTGGAAAATACTCATCGATAAAAACATGAAAAAGGTTGACCTTAGAGATGCTGCTGAAATCAGTTCAAACTCTATCGCAAAGCTCGGTAAAAATGAACCTGTGCGAATGGACATTTTGATGAAAATTGCAGCGGTACTCGATTGCAAGGTTGAGGATCTATTTGAAACTGTTAAAGATGAAAACGACGAGAATGCATAACAGGGGTTGCCTTATTTTGAATATATTCCTGTACACAAAGTTTAGTGTCAATAGGAGTTTAGACATTCCAGGTGAATGGATTCGCTCGAGCGGACTAACGAGAACATAATTGGGAGACAAGTTTATTAATAAAAAATAGAGTGTCTGCTTGTAAAATACTTTACGGGAACAACCTATTAGGGGGATATTTATGATTACTGAAGAAATGTTGCATTCGAACCTGACGGATGAGCAGTACAATGCTGTAGTGGATGAGTCACGACACATCCTGTGTTTGGCTTGCGCAGGTTCAGGCAAATCACGTACTTTAGCGTACAAAATCGCCTATCTGGTTTCAAAAGGCGAGGATCCAGAGAGCATTGTTGCCTTTACCTTTACGGAGAAAGCCGCAGACTCCATCAAGCGCAGAGTCGCCGAAGCGTTACGCAAGTTTGGACTACCCGAAAACTACATCGGGGTTATGTTCATCGGTACTTTGGATTCATTCTGCCAGAAACTGCTCGGAAATATTGATGCAAAATACCGGCAATACGACATCTTAGACCAGAACGGATTGTTCTTGTTTGTTCTATCACGCTTCTATCAGCTCGGGCTTAGGCACAAGAAAGGTGTCTGGTCATTTAATACGATAAAAGATTTAACTGATGCTTGGCAGACAATCAACAACGAGAATATCTCGCTGGATGATGTATCTCGGTACGATCCGGATTTGTACGACAAGCTCGTTAATATGTCCGATAAACTTTCGAACGACGGTTATATGGATTTTTCGTATGCCATCAGGCTCGCCGTCAATGAGCTTAAAAAGATTCGCTCACGTGAGGGTTCTTACATAGAAAAGTATAAGTTTCTCCTTGTTGACGAGTATCAAGACATAAACCCGATACAAGAAGAATTCATCAAAACCTTTGCTGGCTTTCTTGATATGCTCTTTGTGGTTGGAGACGACGACCAAGCCATATACGGTTGGCGTGGCGCGAATGTTCAAAACATTTTAAGCTTCAAAGACCGGTATGCGGAAGTTGCCGTCCACAAATTGTTAGTGAATTTTCGCAGCACAGAAGCCATAGTAGATACAGCTAACCGCTTTGTTCAATCTACGCTTAACTTTGAACGGTTACCTAAGCAGATAGAGTTTTACTCTAATGGGAATGTTCAAGATTTGCGTAATCTATGGTTTGACCAGCGCGAGGAAGAAGCCGCATGGATTGCACAGCGCATTAAGTCACTACTTGGCACGACCTATATTGAATACAATCCAGACGGTTCCGAAAAGCGGCGCCGCGGGTTGACATACAGCGACTTTGCCATACTGCTTCGCGGAATTCGCAACTCAAACGGTGAAAATCGCGATGTTCAATTTGTGGAAGCCTTACGCGCTTTAGACATACCTGTTAAGACGACTGGCGAAGGCGGCATATTTGACCGTCCATATGCACAATGTATTCTTGCAATTATGGAGCTACTGCGCGACGCAACTACCGATAGAACGGCCGCAGAAAATCTTTTTAGTAATCAAGTGATACCTAATTTCCCTTATGCAGACAAAGCCAAATATTTGAGGGTTCTTCAACATTGGCATCATGAGATACATGCTCCCATTGAATCTGGACGACGCAAGGTTTATCCGCAGCAGTTCCTCCACGACATATCAGATGCGCTAATGTTACGGAGCATAGAAGGTGATGAAATACCGCTTCGCGACCTCGGTCTGTTTAGCAAGATACTTCTCGATGTGGAGCAGACCTATGTGAGTATAGACAGCGTTTATCGCTGGCGGGAGATGCTCGAGTTTTTGCGAAACATTGCAGCGAATACCTACGAATTAGAATCGATAGATTATATTGCAACGGACAACGCAGTAAATGTTTCGACCATTCACAAAGTTAAAGGACTTGAATTTCCAGTGGTATTCGTGGCTGACGTGGTAAACCAACGCTTCCCCGGTCGGCGATCTGAATATCGTGGTTTAGTTCCACGCGAGTTAATGTTAGATGCTATTTCTCGCGGTGCTTACGGAAACCGTGTGGAGGACGAGGCACGACTGTTCTATACGGCTATTACCAGAGCCGAGCGACTGCTATATTTAAGCGGCAGTACTTATCATCCAGGCTTGAAAAATCGTAAAAAGCGGTCTGAGTTTATCGTCAATCTCACTGACCCTACGATGCGAACAGATACGGCTCTCGATAATTTGGCTGATAAAATGGAAGAGATCCCTCATGTTGATGACAGTGATTTCCCAACGGATTATTCCTCGGTCAAGACATACATGACATGCCCATACGCATATAAGCTGTCGACAGTATTTGGTTACAATGCCGCCGTACCAGAACTCTTCGGTTTCGGCAAAACAAGCCACACGATATTAGAACGCTTGCATCAGCGTTTCAAAGACAGAGCGCCTTCGGCTGAAGAAGTGGCTCAGCTTGTCGATTCCACTTTTATGCTAAAGCACGTTTTTCCGAGTAACGACCCGGTTAACCGCCCTGGTTCTTATGAGAGGGCAAAGTCTCTCGTGCAGAGAATCCTCACGGAATACTCGCGGCTGTATGCCTCCGATTTCGGTCGGCTACGTCAGGACGAGGCACGGTTTGAAATCTCGGTCAAAGATGCTTTGATAACCGGCGCGATAGATCTCTTGCTGATGGAAGATCCACAGCGCGGCATAATCACCGCAGATGTTATCGACTTTAAGTCAATGGAAACACCGGAGGATGTCGCCGCATATGACTGGCGGGATATGTCCATTCAAGTGCAGTTGTACTCGCAAGCGGCAAAAGAAGTCATCGGGGAGAACGTCGAGACAGGGTATATCCATACTCTTAAGGATAATCGAAGGACTGCCGTTCCTGTGGATAAAGAGTCGGTGAATAGCGCCATCGGCGTAATTGAATGGGCTGTGCGTGGAATACTTGACGGCGACTTCCCGATGCGAGCCTGCCCGCAAAACTGCGGAAGCTGCGACTTCAAGGCGATGTGCGCCCAGAAGAGGCAGGCGTTCAAGAGCGATGCTCACCCACCGCAAATCAACACCCCTGCGGGGTTGAAAACCATAGCCGCTTTTGAGAACGAGGATGGAGGCGGCGGGATGGTATGAGATTCAAATTTGAGGCGATAGATATTTTTTCAGGTTGCGGCGGTGTGTCTTGCGGATTAACCTTGGCGGGCTTCAAAGTAAAGGCTGCCGTGGAAATCGAGGACAGTGCGGTCGACACCTATCTTAGCTACCCTCCACTCGCGCAAGTAAACGTGTTGCGCGGAACCGAGGGCGGCGACATTTGCAAATTGAAAGGCGAGGACATTCTGAATGCGGCGGGAATCAACCAAAAGGACATCTACCTCTTTGCTGGTTGCCCTCCATGCCAAAATTTTTCGCGGCAGAACCCGAGTAACGTAAAAAAGCCTCTCGCAGAACGCAAGAAGCTGTTGTTTGAGTTTTTACGGATTATCGAAGAGTTGGAGCCGCCGTTTATCCTGATGGAGAACGTGCCGGGCATTAAAACCGATGCCAATAAAGACATCCTCGACGAGTTCCTCGCCCGTTTGAGAATGAAGTATGTGGTAGTGGATGGTGTCCTCAATTCCGCAGACTATGGTGTTCCCCAAATTCGTAAGCGCTTTGTGCTACATGCAGTGCGGATTGATATACACAAGGAGTTGATCGAAGCAGGTTTTGAATTTGGGCTTCCAGCCGCAACTCACTCTGGCAAGGAGGACGACGGTCTGCTTCCGTGGAAAACCGTACGGGAAGCCATCGACGACCTGCCAGCAATCAGAGCTGGAGAGACTTACGAAGACCCCGAAGGGAGAATTTACAACCACAAGTGTGCAAACCTCGACGAAATCAACATTCGGCGCATTCGAGCAATCCGTGCCAGCGGAGGTTCCCGCGTCGGTTTGCCAGATGACTTGGTGTTGAAGTGCCACAAAAAGGTAGGAAAGGATGGGAAGATCTATGACGGGCATAAAGATGTCTATGGCATTATGGACGCCGACAGACCTTCCCCAACAATGACGGGTGGTTGCCTAAGTTACTCCAAGGGACGGTATGGGCATTACGCACAGGACAGGGCTATTTCCATCCGGGAGGCAGCGCGACTGCAGACCTTTCCGGATGATTTCATATTTGGCAATTCTATCACGAAGGCGGCGCTTCAAATAGGCAACGCTGTGCCGGTAGACCTCGTGAAGGCAAGTGGCACGACGCTGAAGCGAGCTATGTATATCATTAAGGCGAAAAGGAGCAAAGAAAAGCATGGGTAATTTTTTTGAAATATTGGTCGAAGTTCTCAAATCAGATGAGAGGTTCTTTACAGAGGGCGGAATATTGCTCCGCAACAAGGTATATGAATCCGCCATGAATATGGATGCGGGGTTAATCGGGCTGCTACTTGGCAACAATGAAACGAGGAAACGTTTCTTTACCGATGTGAACGGTACCTTTGTCTTCGACAAAGTCGGCTTCGGATGGGTGGTCAACAACCGTCAATTCCTGCCCGACAGCTACACGCGCTTCAAAAACCGCATCGGCTTGACTGACAGTCGCGGCGACATGATATCAGCGTCAAACGACGTGGTGCTATCCTTCCCCTACAAAGACTGCGTTCTTGAGGGCGGGCAGACGAAAGACGACCAGAAGCGCGACGAAGTTTTTTATAACGCAACACTCGCCCCGGATGAAGTGGACAGGCTGCTCTACCCTAAAGTGTTGGTAGCGGCACGGCGTTATACGGCAAGCGGTGTCGAGGAAGACGTCACCTTTGGCGACGACAATCTCATCATTAAGGGAAACAATTTGCTCGCAATTGCATCGCTCTTAAAGCGGTATGAGGGGAAAATCAAGTGTATCTATATTGACCCGCCGTATAACACAGGTAGTGACAGTTTTGGATATAACGATAAATTTAATCGTTCGACTTGGCTTGTGTTTATGAAAACAAGGCTTGAAATTGCAAAGCGTCTTCTGTCTCGCGATGGAGCAATATATGTACAGCTGGACTATCACCAAGCTCACTACGCAAAGGTGCTTATGGACGAAGTATTCGGCGAAGACAATTTTCAACGCGAGATTATCTGGCGTATTGGGTGGCTGTCTGGCTATAAAACTGCTGACAAAAACTGGATAAGAAATCACGATACAATACTTTTCTACTCAAAGGATAGCGGTGCTCTTAAGTTTATCAAGAATTACATTCCGAGTGATGAATTTAAGAAAATCGCTCAAAGCGAAGCTGAGAGGTATCCCATTGAGGACGTGTGGAACGGCAACGAATATGACGATTTGAATAGTATTGCCATAGTGTCTTTTTCAGGCGAAACTGTGTCGAAAATGCTAAACCCTGAGGATGAAGTCAAGGGACAAAAATCCGAAAAACTTATTGAAAGGATATTAAGGGCACATACTCAAGAGGGTGACTTGGTTCTGGACTTTTTCGGTGGGACAGGAACTACCGCCGCAGTCGCACATAAGTTAGGAAGACGATATATTGTTTGTGAACAACTCGATAAACATATTGACATTACATTGCGCCGCCTTAATAAGGTTATTGGCGGGGAACAAAGCGGTATATCTAAGCGAAATAATTGGCAAGGCGGTGGTTCGTTCATATACTGTGAACTCGCGAAGTGCAATCAGCACTTCGTTGATGAGGTTATTGCGGCAACAGTCGATACCGACTTGACCGCTTTGCTTGAGCGCATTCTCTCCACGGGTTTCATCAGCAGCAAGGTGAATCCAGCCGAGATTACTGGAGCTGCCGCGGACTTTGAGGCTCTGTCCGTTGAGGATAAAAAACGCTTCATTCTCGAATTACTCGATAAGAATATGCTCTATGTGAATCTTTGTGACCTCGACGATGAGGAGTACGCCATCGGCGATGCGGATAAAGCTTTCACGAGGAGTTTCTACGGAATGGAGGGCAAGTAGGATGTTTCTCTTTCAACAAATTGATTCAATCCGCGACTTCTCGCCGATTGCCTATAAGGAGTTGCCGGACTATATCCCCACCAACCTGAACCCAACATTTGAATTGCGTCCGTACCAGGAGAATGCTTTCCGTAACTTCATTACGTTCTATGAAAGCGACAAGCGCCCGAATCCAACGCAGGTCTTATTTCACATGGCAACTGGTAGCGGCAAGACGCTCATCATGGCAGGTTTGATTATCTACCTTTATAAACTCGGATACCGAAACTTTCTGTTCTTCGTGAATCTTGACAACATTGTCCAAAAGACGAAAGACAACTTCTTAAATGCGGCGTCGGCAAAGTACCTATTTGCAGAGCAAATCGTCATTGATGGTGAAACGATCAAAATAAACGAGGTGAGCAACTTTCAAGGTACAAGCCCCGATGCTATCAACATCTGCTTCACAACCACACAAGGGCTGCATTCTGATATGTGGAGCGTCAAAGAAGGTGCCCCTTCGTTTGACGATTTTTCAGAAGTAAAGACTGTACTTATTTCCGACGAAGCACATCACTTAAATGTCGATACTCGTAAAGGCAAAAAGAGTACAGACGATGATAGCTCTAAGAGCTGGGAGTACACTGTTAATCGTATCTTTGGTGCAAATCGCAATAATATTTTGCTTGAATTCACTGCAACCTGCGACCTGCAAAACCCGTTCATATTGAACGAGTATGAGAACAAAATTATATTCGATTACCCTCTCCGTAAATTCCGCGAGGAGAAGTATTCGAAGCAGGTGCGGGCAATCCGTGCTGACATCGGCTATTCTGATCGTATGCTGACGGCCCTCATGTTCAGTCAATATCGCCTGAAAGTGTTTCAAGACCATCGACTCTACATCAAACCCGTGGTACTGTTCAAGTCGAAAACCATTGCCGAAAGTAAGGAGTTTGAACAAAGATTCTATGAGTTGGTACGGACTCTCACTGGCGCGATGTTGGAACGTATCGTCGAAGCTTCGCCTCTTGCGGAGGTGGCTCGAATGGCAGAGTATTACGCCGCCAAGGACATCGGATTTGACGAGTTGGCACAGGAGTTGCGGGAGGAATTCAGCCCCGATCATTGTATTTCCGTCAACGACGACAAAGAAGCAAGCGAACGGCAGTTATTATTGAACTCCCTTGAGAGCCTCGATAATCCATATCGTGCAATTTTCGAGGTCAAAAAGCTGGATGAGGGTTGGGATGTCCTGAACCTCTTTGACATCGTACGCCTTTACGAAACCCGTGACGCTTCAAGGGGAAAACCCGGAGCAAGTACTATTGCCGAGGCGCAACTTATTGGGCGTGGCGCGAGATATTGTCCATTCGTCATTAATGAGGATGACGAAAAATACAAACGCAAGTACGACGGCGATGTGGATAATCCTCTCCGCGTCTGTGAAGAGTTGTACTATCACTGCCAATATGACAGCCGCTATATCGACGAGTTGAATAAGGCTTTGATTGCCACGGGTATTATGCCAGAAAGCCAGACCGAAGTACATTATGTTCTGAAGGATGAATTTAAGAAAGACGAAATATATAAGACAGGCATTGTATTTTTGAATAAGCGCGAGGTGAAGAGCCGCAAGGACATTGTACAGCTTTTGCCGTCAGTGCGTGACAAAGAATATAGCGTCACTGTCAATACAGGCAAAACGGCAATGGACACCATGATGATGTCAGTTCATACGAATACCACCGTAAAAACGCATACACACCGAACGACAATCAAGGAGATTTCGGACATTAACTATTCTATCGTCCATGCGGCCTTACGTCGCATTGACGTGTTCAAATTCAATGTATTGCGCAGCTACTTCCCAAACCTGAAATCGCTACGAGAATTTATAACGGATTCCTCCTATCTTGGCGGCGTTAGGCTGCTTATCGAGAGTCGTGATGAAACACCTGCCCCGGAGACGCTCTTTATAGCCTGTATGGAAGTGCTTACAAAAATCGGTGGCGAAATTTCGGCTATCAAGGAAACCTACGAAGGAACGACGGATTTCACGGATAAGAAATTCAGCGAAGTGTTTCGCAACAAGACAATCCATATCACCGACCCTCACGGCGAAGGCGAGGGCGTTTCACAGAACGCTTCTGCGATTCGGCCGGAATGGAAAATCAACCTCGGAGATGCAGATTGGTTTGTTTTTAACGACAACTTCGGTACGACCGAGGAAAAAGCGTTTGTGGCCTACTTCTCCACCTACGTGGATAAGTTGAAAAAAGAATATGAAAAAGTCTACCTCGTGCGTAACGAGCGACAGCTTGTTCTGTATTCATTTGACGGAGGCGAGCGATTTGAACCCGACTATTTGATGTTTCTGCGCAAGAAAAATGCCACTGGCTATGACCAGTATCAAATTTTCGTTGAGCCGAAAGGCAATCATCTGCTCTCACAAGATAAATGGAAAGAAGACTTCTTGCTGCAGATTGAAAGCAGAGGAATTCCGAAGAAGACCTTTGCCGATGACACGGAATACCATGTTTGGGGCTTCCCGTTCTATAATCAGCAAAATAGGATGACCGAGTTTACGACAGCGTTTGAAAGCCTCTTGCCATAATCGTACATACACTCTTTAATAATAGCTACTACGCCCGTCGCATCACTCTTACGGCAATCTACCTACTAATATGGCAAAGAGGAGGTCATCCCATGGCGGCAAATAAAGAAATTCATGAATTTGCGATACGTTGGTTTGAGAAGTACCGCAATTGTGGAAACAAGAAAAAAACTATGTGCAGCTTGCATCTGTCAATTGCAAGGCTATCAGTGACTATAATGAAAAAATGTTGTCAGCTCTGACACTAATGGGAGGGCTGTTGATGCTGCTTCCGTTGTTAGCAGTGCCCTTCAGTCGCACGAAGACAGATGTCGTTCCCGTTTATTTGCTGGCTGCAACACTTTTATTTGCTATGTTCTTTCTATTTAGGTTTTCTTTTATGAAAAAGCACTCCCTTGTAGGATTGTATATTAGTTTTTCCATCTTATTTATATTAGCAATCTATCTCAGTGTAATTCACACACCCAACATGCGGGCGACAATTCTGCTGGGAGCATTTTGCATCATGCCTCTCGGTTTCATCGACCGCCCCGCCCGTATGAACTTGTTTGTAGCTTTTTGGCTTACGGTACATACAATTTTTGCGTTTTATCTGAAACCACAATATGCGCTCGATGATACAATTAATTGCCTGTGTTTTGCTATTCTTGGGTGCTTTATCGGTAATATAGTGGTATGGGTCCGTTTGGATGGCTATGAGGCTCACCGCTTGTTGACTATTGAAAAAGAAACTGATGTGCTGACAGGTCTTTTTAACCGCCGTAAACTGTTTGAAACTCTGGCGGATTTGGAAACAACAGGTTCAGAAAAGCCATCCGGAATCATGATGATTGATATTGATCACTTCAAAGATTTTAACGATAGCTACGGTCATGCCACCGGTGATAAATATCTTAGTCATTTAGGCGAAGTGTTTACAAAATTCACGCAGAATTTTCGGCTATATTTCTATCGATATGGCGGTGAGGAATTCGTGGCAATGGCATATGGATATGACGAGAAAGAGTTGTTGTCCATCGCAGAAAGCTTGCGGATCTCCGTGCAGAGCACAAATATAGACGGACATCGCACTACTATCAGTATTGGAGTTGCCTACTGTGGTGATGAACAAGTGCGAAATTATGAAAATATAATCGATCGAGCGGATAAGGCCAATTATGCCGCTAAGCGCGCAGGGAGGAATAAAGTATGTATGGAGCAAAAAGAAATGCAGGTAAAATAGATTCCATGACACGCCAAGTGGTCAGCTTGGATATTTAGATGTATTACTAAAAGTCAAGGCCTTGGTTGGTAATTTCGATTTCATACCCTCGCTAACGATTTATACCTTCGCTAACGAAAGGTAACCCTCGCTAACGATTTGTCAGCAAGGGTGTTCATTGTATCAATAATATCAGCATTAGCCAAATTAAAAAGCCACGCCTGACGGCGTGGTTTTTAATTTGGTGGAGGGAACCTCAGTAATGTACCGCAGGTACATTACGAAATCCGGCAGTATAAAAACATGCATCGCATGTTTTCATTCCGAGA
>Ga0209723_1004988_pt1 | contig 14149 bp, 13 predicted proteins | sample BiotimSIPDNA_2_FD_185750 | JGI IMG/M metagenome (GOLD analysis project Ga0209723, IMG submission 185750) | Anaerobic biogas reactor microbial communites from Washington, USA - Biogas_R2 time_0 SIP DNA (SPAdes) (version 2) | ecosystem: Engineered > Bioreactor > Anaerobic > Unclassified | place... | reverse complement strand
AAGGCAGTGTAAAAGGAAGTTAAAGGCATTCAGATTTCTCCTTATCCGGATGTGCCGGAACAGTAGTGTCAAAGGCTCCTAGGCGCCAGCATCTTCGGCGGCCTCAAAGCCGGTAACGAGTTTCGTGACGCCCTCATTGATTGAAATCAGCTGTTCAAGCGAGCTGAAGGTCGCAAGCTGCGCGATAAACTGCTCGTTGTTCACAGGATTCATGGGGTCCTGATTCTGAAGCTGTGTGACCAGAAGCTTGAGAAACTCGGTCTTGCCGAGTTCCTTTGAAGTCCTAGCGATGCTTTCGGAAACAGCGCTATCGTTGTATCCCGATCCCACCGGATTAACAGTGCTCATCTTTCCTCTCTTCAGGGCTCCCGCCCGAATTACGAATTATGATATTGCAAGCGGCGTGCCAGAAATCGTCCACCATACGAAAAACGCCAAACCCCGTGATTCATGCTCAGTTCCGGTCTTCCCGGCACCGCCGTCCGGGTGCAGTCGGTGTGAAATATTTGCCTATGGGCAAAATCATGCAATCGTGTGAAACCTCACATTCGGGTTGAGTACGATCCATTGTGACGAATCGCCGGCGGGTTCATCAGAAAGCGTGCGGGCGACTTTGGCCGACATTCTCGGCCGGGATCCACTTTGCCCTGAACCCTCGTGGCCCGAACGGCCCGCATGCTCCGACATTGACTGCGATTCGCTGTGCAGCGCGAACTCAATCCTGTCTACCCTGACCCCCTGTTCCTGCAGATGGTGCTGCAGCAGGGGCAGGTTGTTTTCAAGATATTGTTTTACGCTCTCAGATTCGGCCGCGACTCTGGCCACCACTCCTGCACCCGTGATTTCGGCCGTGATTTCGAGGTGGCCGAACCGGTCAGGTTGAAGCCGGATCCGTATAGCCCCTCCTCCCTCCAACACCTGGGCTCGGATTCTCTGCGAGATCTCACGTACAAAAGTCTCGTTTTCCGCGGCGGCTACAATCACTGTCGGCGCCGCCTGTCCCTGGACGTGAATTCGAACGGGCTCGAACGCCGCCGTGACAGGAGAAGCCTTGGGCGACGGCGGCTGCTCTCCTGAAGGGTTTCGTTCCTGCGTGCGTGGCAACGATGCGACCGGGTGAGGCGCGGCACCGACAATTACGTCCCCTTTGCCACCATGGGATGACACTGGTTTCGCTTTCGATGATCCGATGACGCAATCCAAGGGTAAAGCATCGTCATCTTCGGCAGGCTCGCGGAACTGCGCTGCCGTCTTCTCCACATTGGTCCTGACATCGAGTGCGGCTGAAGCCGGTGCATTCTCGCCATTCTCAGCCACAATCGGCGTAACCTTCGCGACGGGCGAATTCTCGCCATTCTCAGTCACAATCGGCGTAACCTTCGCGACGGGCGAATTCTCGCTATTCTCAGTCACAATCGGCGTAACCTTCGCGACGGGCGAATTCTCGCCATTCTCAGTCGCAATCGGCGTAACCTTCGGGGCCTGCGCATTCTCGCCATTTTCAGCCACGATCTGAGCAACCTTCGGGGCCGGCAACGTCTCAGTGCCATGACGCACGCCTGCCGCAGGTGGAGCAGGGGCGTGTTCGACATGCACGCCTCCCTTTTCCCCAAGACGAGTCGTGTTTTTGACCGGAACTTCATTCTCGAAGGCTTTCCTGCCTTCTGTTCGCGGTGGTGAAACCGCCGGCGCGAACTCAATCGGCCCTTCTTCAACCGGTTCGGGCGGCGCGGGGGCCTCCGATACCGAAACGCCCGCCTGTGCGTCATCCGGAGAGGCCGAAGCCGTCGCAACATCGGCTGCGCACGAGGCACATCTGACAGCCGTACCTTCTTCCGTCGTTGCGGCAACAAGTGTGGGCGGCGCCGGTTTCTCCGACTGATCCTCCGAAATCCACTCAGCACGTTCCTTCGTCAGCTCTTCAACAGAACGCACCGCTTCTTCTCCGTTATTCGTCGGAACCGCTGAAGGCACGCCCGAAAAAGCAGAGGCAGGGAGCGGTTCTTCAGTCGGTGATGGGTGATCGCTTTCAGAACCGGTCCGAGGATTCTGCATTGCCTCCATCTGCAGGAAGAATTCGCTGGCGGGACCGCATTCTCCCGAGTCCGCGACCGCGGCAACATCCTTCGTCACACCGGGCAGATTTGTAGTGAAGCTGACGAGCATAGTCATTCCCTTCTCAGTCGCGGCTGCCGGTTTTCGGCACAAATCTCGTTACGACAAGATCGTCGACATCCTTCTGTTCCTGTTTCTCGAGCTCGGAGAAAAACTCCCGTTCCTTCCTGGCCTTCAGGGATGCAAGTACCTTTCGCTTCTTTGAAGCCTCTACTACCGCCTGCTTCTGTTCCTGTACCTGCTCCCGCAACTCCTCCAGGCGCTGTTCGCTCCGGCCGATCTCGCAGGTGAGCCGTTTCGCATACAGAGAATAAAGATCCAGTTCGCGTGCATCGACTCCTCCGGTTCTGCTGCGCGCCAGCTCCTTCATTGTCTCGAAATACTTTGACGCAAGACCGTTACGGTGATGAATCTCTGTCTGGAGCCTGTGATTCTTCTTCATCAGTTCGTCTTTCTCTTTCTGTTCCAGATCCTCGCGATGTCGCAGCAGTGTTTCCAGGCTGAAGACGAAACGTCTCACATCAAATATCCTTTGTGATATCTTCAACGCCGTTAAATGCACTTTCGAGACTGACCTGTTCATTACTGTTCTGGATCAGGAAAGATGTTACCGGGTCGATCTTCTTCACCGCCATGTCGATTTTGGGATTGCTCCCCGCAACGTAGGCACCGATATTGATCATATCCTCTGCTTTTCTGTAGGTGGCGAGCCACTCTCTGATTTTCCCCGCCTTCTGAAGGTAGGGCTGCGAGACCAGATCGGGCATGAGACGGCTGACGCTGGCCAGAACGTCTATGCAGGGGTACTGATTGCGCCATGCCAGTTCGCGGCTGAGAACAACGTGTCCATCCAGGAGCGACCGAACCGCATCGGCGATCGGTTCGTTCATGTCGTCCCCTTCCACCAGGACCGTGTAGAATCCGGTAATACTCCCGCCGGACATGAAGTTCCCTGCGCGTTCGAACAGCCGCGGAAGCAGTGCAAACACGGAAGGAGTGTAGCCTTTGGAAGAGGGGGGTTCGCCGGCCGCGAGTCCCACTTCCCTCTGCGCCATTGCAAAGCGGGTAACGGAATCCATGACAAGCAACACGTCGTTTCCAAGATCCCGGAAGTACTCGGCTATCGTCGTTGCGACCAGTGCCGCCCGTATCCGGAGGAGCGGAGGCTGGTCGGAAGTTGAAACAACCACAACCGAACGTTTCAGCCCCTCTTCGCCGAGATCCTTTTCGATAAAGCCGCGTACCTCTCGTCCACGCTCGCCGATGAGGCTGATGACATTAACATCGGCCGACGTATACCGCGCCATCATTCCAAGAAGCGTGCTCTTCCCTACTCCGCTGCCGCCGAAAATTCCGATGCGCTGGCCCTTCCCGCACGTCAGGAGCCCGTCGATCGCTCTGATCCCGGTTCCCAGAGTCTCGCTGATGTTCTTACGCTGCAGCGGATTTGTCTCTGCCGGCTGTGTCTCGTAGTATTGCTCGCCATCGATCGGACCAAGATCATCGATGGGCTCGCCCATCGCATTCACCACCCTGCCCAGAAGGCCTGAACTTACAGGTATCGATGCTTTCTGCCTTCTGCATATTACCTTGTCGCCGAGCTTCACCCCGTGGACTTTGAAGAGGGGCATCGAGATAACGTAGTTGTCTTTGAACCCGACAACCTCGGCCGGGATACTCATCCCCGAGTGGTTTCTGCCGGCAATCTCACAGACTTCCCCGATCGACACGGGAGGTCCGAGCGACTCGACAACGAGCCCGACCGCCCGCTTGACGGTCCCTACGGTTTTAACCGTATCCAGGCGGCCGAGTTTGCGGAAATAGCTTTCCATGTCGATTCCGGAGCCCATGTTATTCACCGCCTTCGAAAAACGCCCGTTCCACTTCCCGGAATTTCTCTTCTATCCGGGCGTCGATATCGCCGCATTCCGTCTGGATTACGCATCCGCCGCGTTCAATGGAATTGTCGGCAAGCAAAGCGACATCTCTTCCTTCAACCTCCGACAGTTCTGCCCGCCGCTCGAGCAGATACCCATAGTCGTCAGGATTCAGATGAATCGTCACGGCAGACTTTCCGGACACATGACCGAGCGCGACATGCACCAGCGTCCTGACAATGTCCCTGTCCACCTGGATTTCACGGTGCACTATCTTTTTTGCCACCTCGATTGCCAGTCTGACGACTTCTCGTTCAACCTGAACATAGAGGGACGATCTCAGTTTTCCGAACTCGAGGAGAGAATCCGCATACCGCTGAAGAACCGGTTCGAGCTTCTGTTCAGCCTTGTGGATGCCGGCCTTCTCGCCCTCGAGAAGCCCTCTTTGATACGCCTCCTTTTCAATCAGGGACACGTCAATTTCGGGAACCGGGGGCTCGACAGGAGCGGCCTCCTCGACCTGAGCAGGAGCGGAAACCGGATCGTCGCACTGGAACGGCATGTCTCCCGTATTATCCGGGAACAGGAACTGCCTGACGCTCGCGGCTTTCGGACTCCCTGGCTTGATTATCTTGAGTGCCATCCGGATTCGCTTTCGCGCTAGTTAATGTATTCGTCGCCGCCGCCGCCCTTGAGGCTGATGACGCCGCTTTCATCCAGTTTGCGGATTATGCTGACGATCTGCTGCTGGGCATTTTCCACGTCCTTCACCTTGACAGGGCCCAGCACTTCCATATCTTCCTTCATCATCTCAACGGCGCGGCTGGACATGTTGCGGAAGAACTGGTTTCTCAAATCCTCGCTCGTCCCTTTCAAAGCGACCGTGAGGGCTTTCTTGTCGACTCGCTGCAGGATTTCGCGCATTCCCTGATCGTCGATAAGCAAGACATCATCGAACACAAACATCAGGTTGCGGATGCTGAGTGCCAGGGCGGGATTCTCTGTCTCGATCTTCTCGAGAATCGCGGCGGCAGACTTAGTCTCCATCCGGTTGATCAGTTCGGCAACCGCTCGAATTCCGCCGTAAGACTCACGGCTGAAGTCACCGAGTGACCGCAGCTTCTGTTCCAGAATCGATGTGATCTTGCTGATGACATCGGGAGAGATCTGCTCCAGGTTTGCCATGCGCATGACAACATCGGCCCGCAATCCGGCGGGAAGTGAACTGAGCAGTGCCGCCGCCTGGGATGAGTTCAGGTGTGCGAGCACCAGTGCAATCGTCTGGGGTTGCTCGGACTGGATGAACTTCGACAGCTGCACCGGGTCTGCCTTCTGCAGATTGTCGAATCCCACCAGTGTGCTTTGCATCGAGATATTCAGGTAATCCAGGAGCTTCTTGGATGATTCGGTACCGAAGGCCTTGACCAGTAGCTTCTTTGCGAACTCAGGGCCACCGCGGGCCAGGAAGTTCTGCGCGACACTGAGCCGGTAGAAGTCTTCGAGAACGCCGTCGGCAACCTGTAGGTTGATTTCTCCCAGCCGGGATATCTCTTTGCTGATTTCCTGCACTTCATCTTCCTGCAGGAAGCGGAAGATACCGGCGCTTGCCTCATCCCCCAGAAGGACCATGAGAATCGCTGCCTTTCTTGCCCCTACCATATGCCCTTGAACCATGCCGTTATGCTTTCTCCCGAAGCAGCGTCCTGATCAGCTGCGACATCATTTCCGGATCTCTCTTCGCTTTGTCTATCAGCTTTTTCTTCATGGCCGCATGCTTGCGGCCTCCCATTTCGACATTGTTCGCTTCTAGTATCAGTTCGCGTTCGATCTGCTCATCACTTGCAGCCTCCAGTGACATAATTCCCTGCTGTGAATCAAGGGAATCGGCGGCCGGAAGGCTTGCTGCCGACGGCTCTTCACCTGCGCCAAGCTGTTCCTGCCTCGTGCCGGGAAGCGCCTTGGGATCGGTTTCAGATGTCAGTTGAGCATCTTCCTCCTGGCTTGCCGGGAGTGCCGGAGCCAGCGCCTGAAACACCCGTTTTCGTATGGGACGGAAGAGTACGAAGTAAACGAGGAGGAAAAGAATGATGAAGGCGCCGTATTTGATTGCAGGCATGATGTACGGTTGCAGATATGGATGCGATTGCCATTTCAGATACCACGGAGCGACTGGAGTCGGTTCTTCCGGTTTCGATTCCGAGAAGAAGGGGACGTTCTCTATCGTCACCACGTCTCCTCTGTCAGGATTGTACCCGACAGCGGCAAGCACCAGTTCACGGTAGGCGTTGAGGTCCTTCTGCGAGCGAGGCTCAGAACGAGACACGCTTCTCCCGTCATTGCCGGTAGCATAGACCGTCTGATGATCGAGAATGACGGCGACCGAAAGCCGACGCACCGTCCCCTTGGGCTGGAATGTATGGCGTACGAGCCTGTTCACCTCATAATTGGTAGTTTCGCTCTGCCGGATGCGCTCCGGCACGGATACGATCTGGGTTACAGTCTCACCGACATTGGACCTGGTCCCAGGTATTCCTGCCGCGCCCGCTCCTCCGGCGCGTTCTTCCATTCGCTGCTGGCTGAGTATTGCAGGAGGGTTCGGGTTGAACGTCTCCTCCGTCTGCTCTGTCGTGTTGAAATCCAGCTCTATGGAAGCGTTGGCATGGACCTTCCCTCTACCGACCAGGGGTTCGAGAATCGAGATGACTTTGCCAGCCATTTCCCGTTCAAGCTGTTCTCTGATCCCCGACTCCAGTTCGGTGCGTGCCGCGTCTCCCGACACTACCGACTGCGACAGCAGCCGCCCTTCGTCATCAACGATGGATACATTGTGCGTGTGCAGCCCGCGCACGGCTCCGGCTACCACTCCCTTGATTCCCGCGATGCTGGATTTCGACAGCTCTGTTCCCGGCTTGAGAGTCAAGACGACACTTGCTTTGGCTTCTTCCTCCTTGTCCTGATAGATCGAATCTTTTGGCAGAACGATGTGAACGCGTGCCTGCGATATCTCGGACAGATTTGAAATCGTGCGCGCCAGTTCTCCCTCGAGTGCACGCTGCAGATTGATCTGTTCGGTGAAATCGGTCATGCCGAACTGGCTCTTGTCGAAGATCTCATATCCCACTCTTCCGCTGCGGCCCAGCCCGGAGCCAGAGATTTCCAGCCGCAGCTTGTCGATCTCGGTTTTGGGAGCGGCGACCAGGATCGAATTGCCTGAAACGATGAAGTCTTTCTTCTGTTCCTTGAGTCTTGCGGCAATCGCCTGAGCATCTTCGACATTCAGATCGCGGTAGAGGGTTTCGTACTCGACCCGGTTCATGAAATAAACGATCGAACCGGTCAGAGCAAGACCCAGCACCGTGATAACGACGATTGAAAGTCGCTGCGGCCGCGTCAGACGATTCCAGATTTCGACGAGTTGTTTTACAAAACCGGTCCGATTACCGGGCATGGGGTGATCTCCAGATGGAAAAGGGCTCACATCGCACGATTATCATCAGACAGGCATCCGTATGATTTCCTGGTAAGCCTGTACGATCTTGTTCCGGACCTGCATCATCATCTGAAAGGAAAGATCGGCTTTCTGCATCGCGATCACAGTGGTATGCAGGTCGCGTGACTCTCCGGACATCAACTTCTGTATCTCCTGATCCGAGTCCTTCTGAAGCTGGTCTACCGTCGAAATCGCATCCTTCAGGATTTCTCCGAAGGCAGTTCCTCCCTTTTGGTCTTCCTGGATACGCGGTGCCCGGATTTCCGGCACCTGCATATTGGGTTTAAGTGGAGCAATTATGACCTGGTCCATTTTTCGTTTCCTCTACCGGAGTATCTCAAGGGTTTTCTCCTGCATCTCTTTCGCCGTATTCACCGCCTGAAGATTGGCTTCGTAGGAACGGGTGGCCGAGAGCACGTTCACCATCTCCTCCATGGCGTTGATGTTCGGATACAGGACGTAGCCGTCCTGATCGGCATGGGGATGGCCGGGCTCGTACCTCTTAACCGGCTCGCTCTGATCGGTGACCACGGCCGCGATCTCAACTCCTTTCGACGCCTCTTCCAGGAGCGATCCAAATGATCTCGCCGGTTCAACGGAGTTGAACAGCACGTCTTTCCTCCGGTACGGTTCCGTCCCGGGAGGCTGCGTTGTATTCGCATTCACGAGATTGCTCACCAGCACCTCCAGCCTCCTGCGCTGAGCGGTAAGCCCCGATCCGGCGACTTCAATTGCAGTCATCAGACTCATCAGACTCTCCCTTCGTTGATGCTGCTGGCAATGGTATGGAATTTTCCGCGTATGATCTGCGTCATCAGGGTATAGCCGAACGAGGTCTCGCTCAGTTTCAGCATTTCCCGGTCGACATCGACATTGTTGTTGTCGGCCCGCGCAGGCAACCCTTCAACCTCAAACGGCTGAACGAGTGACATCGGTGCTCCGGTTGTAAAGTGCCCGGGACCCGACCGCCGGAGGGATGCCTTGTCTTCCGCCAAAAGCTCCTGCAGCGTAGCGTGGAACGAAATGTCTTTGGTCCTGTACCCCGGGGTGTCGATATTCGCGAGGTTCGAGGCGATCACCTGCTGCCGCCGTGAAAGACGGCCCAGGTAGGCTTCGGCTGCAATCAGCGTTTCACTCGAAAACAGGTCCATTGTCATTCGATCTCCTCCAAGATCATCTCAGCTGCAATAAGCAAATGAGATGCCAAACCCGACAGTTCCTATGCGTCGTAGGATATTGGTTCATGACGGCCGCCTTCGCACCCGGACAGTGGATCAAACTGCCTGAGAGTGGGCAGATTTTGCCGCCCTGTCCTGAAGTCCAAATTCGTTCAGCTTGTTTCTGAGGGTCCGCAGGCTGATTCCAAGCGACTTGGCCGCCCGGGTGCGGTTTCCTCCCGTGTCTTGCAGTGTTCTGCGAATCAGCTGCCTTTCCATTTCGCGCATCGTGATACCGCCTGACAGTCCGAGATCAGCATGCTTGAACGACGGATGGCTCGGCTGCACTTCACCCAAACCGAGATCTCCCGGCTCTATCTGCGATCCTGCCGAAAGGGCGACTGCCCGCTGAATGGTGTTTTCCAGTTCCCGCACGTTACCCGGCCAGTCATGGAGTTGCAGGACTTCCATGGCCTCGGGATGAATCCTGATACCGTCACGCCCCCTCCCGTAGCGCTTGCAGAAGAAGTCCACAAGCAAAGGTATGTCGCCGCGCCTCTCCCGCAGAGGCGGGATCGTGAGTTTGACAACATTGAGGCGATAGTAGAGGTCTTCGCGAAAGGATCCATCGCGCACCAGCGACTGCAGATTTCGGTTTGTGGTGGCGATCACCCTGACATCGATTTCGACCGGAGCCTGACCGCCGATGCGATCTACTTCCTTTTCCTGCAATACGCGCAGCAGCTTGGCCTGCAGAATAGGCGCCATTTCGCCGATCTCGTCCAGCAGGAGAGTTCCATGATCCGCCAGCTCGAATTTTCCCGGCTTCGCAACGCCCGCCCCGGTGAATGATCCCTTCTCGAACCCGAAAAGTTCGCTCTCGAGCAGACTCTCGGGAAGTGCTGCGCAGTTTACGGCGACAAACGGTTTTGAACTCCGGGGGCTGTTAGAATGGATCATCCTGGCAAGCAGTTCCTTTCCTGTCCCGCTTTCCGCTTCTATCATGACGGTAGCGGAACTCTGGGCCGCCTGACAGGCCAGATCAATGGTTCGGGCAAGCTGAGGATCCTGGGTAACGATCGTATGAGAACTCTTCTCCGGCTTCGGCCTCACGGAATCGAGTGCACGGCGCACCACCGATTCCAGAGACTCGGAAGAGAAGGGTTTCAGCAGGAAATCGTAGGCGCCGTCGCGCATGGCCTCGACTGCGTTCTGAACCGTGCCGTAGGCGGTCAGAAGCACGACGGGTGTTCGGGGAGCGAGCTGTTTCACTTTGTGAAGCAGTTCGAGGCCGCTCACCTCAGGCATACGCATATCCGTGATGACCAGATGAAAGTACTCCTGCTTAAGCAAGTTGAGCGCCTCGACGCCGCTTCCGGCCGTCGTGACACTGTAGCCGCTGCGGCGCAGGGTTTCCTGTACCGCGATGAGCATTTGCGGTTCGTCATCAACAACCAGAACTTCGTCTTTCATAAAATACCCTCTTGCGGTTCGCGACCGAAGGTGATCACAAAACACGTGCCGCGGTTCATCTCACTTGTCACCCGGATCGTGCCCGAGTGCTTCTCAACAATCTGGTGGACGACGGAGAGTCCGAGACCGGTTCCATTCCTGTTCGTGGTGAAAAACGGGTCGAAGATGCGGTCAAGGTATTCGGCCGGTATCCCGATTCCGGTATCCTGGATTTCGAGTTCCAGCTTCGTCCCGATATCGCGGGTCCTGATAATCAGTGATCCACGCGACGGCATCGCCTTCATGGCGTTGAAGACGAGATTGAGCATCATCTGTTTCAGCAGTTCGTGATCGCCGGAAATGACGGGATGACGGGCGGTCAGGCAGGTCTCGAGACCGACCTGGCGCTGGGACATGATCGGCTCGGTGAACTTTGCGATTTCGCCAATCACGTCGTGCAGATTCACCTTCGAAAGCTCTGCCTGAACAGGGTTGGCAAACTGGAGCATGTTCGAAACGATTGTATTCAGCGAGCGCGTTCCGATCCTGATGTTTTCGGCCCAGCGTCTGGAATCGCCGGAAAGCTCCTTTACCAGAAGCGAAGCGAAAAGTTCTATGCTGCCCAGTGGATTTCTGATTTCGTGGGCAAGCTCGACTGCCATCTCCCCCATCGCGGAAAGCCGCTCGACCCGCTTATTGCGCTCCTGGAGTGCCTTCATCTCGGTCACATCGCGTATTATGTGCAGCGTACCTGTCGCTTCACCTTCTTCGTTGCTCAGAGAAGTCCCGGAAGTTGCAAGGACCCGGTTTCTGCCATTGAGTGAAAACTCACTTTCTATTTCCTTTCCAGTAAGATCGGCAGATGCTGAAGCGGCGAAAAAACCGCGTGTTTCCGGCAGGAGAGAGCCGGCTGTATGCGCGCCCAGGACGTCCGAGGCCATCGGGTTGCAGAGGGTGATGCCGCCATTCTGATCGAAAGGCGCTCGAGGATCTTTCTCAGATAATCCTGCGCTTCCTGCTTTTCACGCAGACTCTTTTCAAGCTCGAGATTCTTCGCCTCGAGCTCTTCTGTCAAAGTACGTACCTGACTTTGCAGCTGACTGAATGCAGATTCGAGTGAATTCGAGGCGTGGGTGAAAACCTCGAACGCCTGCATCAGCAGTGCTGTGTCGCCCGATTGCCTGTTCTCCAGTTCTGCCGCCAAGATGAAACGCTCCTTAATATGACCTGCCGCACCGCACGGCCGCCGACCTGATCAGGCAATCCGCATGCCAAGTGAACCAGTCTCAAACGATATTTCCGATATCTTATTCATTTCTCTACAGATAAGGCCGCAGGACATGGCTTGTGTCGGCTGACCCGCGTCATCCCGGAAGTCAAATTCTTGACAGCAACCCCATGGTCTCTTTGACAGCTCTCCATCTTATGGACACCCATCGAATCCCCATCGAATCGGCCCGGATGACGTGCCGCCAAAATCCTATTCTGTAACCGTCATCACGGATTTGTTGACAAATGTGAATAATGTGAGTTATACAAATAACCTTTGCTCGCGGTATTTCGTGAAGACTGATAATAATTTGGTATTTCCTATTCGAGAGGAATATGGAACGCAAAAAGGATGTCAAGATCCTTGTTGTAGATGACGAGGATTACATGCGCGAAGTAGTCCGTACGGCGCTCGAAGGTGCCGGCTACGAAGTGGAAGAAGCCGGGGACGGAAAAACAGCTGTCGCGATGATCAGACAGTACCCGTACAACGTCATTATTACGGATTTGCGATTGCCGGGACTTACGGGCGAAGTGATTCTGGAGGAGGCATTGGCGCTCTTTCCTGAAACGATCGTCATTCTGATGACCGGGTTCGGCAATATCCAGTCGGCGGTGGAGGCGATTCGCAAGGGTGCATACGATTATCTGCCGAAACCGTTTCAGCTCGCGGAACTGGTGATGCGGGTGGAGAAAGGTCTGGAGGAACATCAGCTGAAGTCAGAGAACCGGATGCTCCGGGGAGAACTCCAGGAGAAGTACAGCTTCGCAAACATCATCGGCAGCAGTGCTGCCATGCAAAACATCTACCGCCTGATCCGGGTGGTGGCGCAGAAAACCAGCACGGTGCTGATCGAAGGCGAGACGGGCACCGGGAAGGAGCTCATTGCGAAGGCCATTCACTACAGCGGCCCGCGCAAGGATCAGCCGCTGGTTTCTGTAAACTGCGGTGCGATCCCGTCGAATCTTCTTGAAGACGAGCTCTTCGGCCACGTCAAAGGCGCATTTACGAATGCGCATCAGCACAGGATCGGCAGATTTGAACAGGCAAATCATGGGACTCTTTTCCTTGATGAGGTCTCCAACATGCCTATGGATCTGCAGGTGAAACTGCTACGGGTCCTCCAGGAACGAGAGTTCCAGCGCGTCGGCAGCGCGACGACAATCAAGGTGGATGTCCGGATTGTCGCGGCGACAAACGGGAACCTGCTGGAGCAGGTGGAAAAGGGGGATTTCCGCGGCGATCTGTACTATCGGCTTAACGTGATCCCGATCAGCGTCCCGCCGCTGCGGCAGCGTCGAGATGACATTCCGCAGCTGGTTGGTCATTTCATAGAGAAGTACTGCGCGGAACAACAGCTGCGGCTCAAGAGAGTATCGCACGATGCGATCAGGGCTTTGATGGGATATGAATGGCCCGGCAATGTCCGGCAGCTCGAGAATTCGGTGGAAATGGCGGTTGCATTATCCGGAGACCGCGACCTGTTGGATCTGGAAGATTTTCCGGTGGTCTCGCGGCGGCCTTCGAAGCCGGAAAAATTCGATACGATCGAAATCCCGGATGACGGCATCCATTTCAACACCATGATCTCGGAACTGGAAAGGAAACTCATCCTCCAGAGTCTTCAGATCGCGCGAGGAAACAAGAAGCGGGCGGCATCACTCCTGCACCTGAAGAGAACGACTTTCGTCGAAAAACTGAGGCGCATGGGTATGGACGCGCCCGACGAGGAAATCGCTGAGGCATAGCGCTTACGCATCTGTCCGTGGCCGGGCAGGACGGGCTCTGCCCTTGCCCGGCCGGCAAAACTCATTTCGTATCCGACGCATCTGCAGACAAAAGACCCTTTTGAATTAGGTTGTCCCTTTCCCGCCGATCTGAGAAAATCGACACTTTCAATCCGGTCGGAGGAGGTGAAGCTTGCCCAGAAAAAAGCTTTGGGGCGGACGTTTTGGTGCGGACGAAGATCCTTTTTTCGCAGAGTTCAACGATTCCCTCTCATTCGACAGAGAATTGCTCGATGCCGACATTGAGGCGAGCATGGCCTATGCCCGGGCTCTCGAAAGAGCGGGTGTATTTTCGCGCAAAGAAAGAATGGAGGTGGAAAAGGGGCTGCGGGCCGTGCTGGAGGAAAACCGCAGCGACCCGGAACAGATCCTACGCAGCAATGCGGAAGATGTCCATACCTACGTTGAAGAGGCCCTGGGAAAGAAAGTCGGCGCGCTCGCACTCAAGCTGCATACGGGTAGAAGCCGGAATGATCAGGTGGCTACCGACCTGCGTCTCTACCTGCGCAGGAAAGCGGAACTGATCGGTGACGCGCTTGAGCAGTTGCTGGAAGCTCTGGCTGATTTCGCGGAAAGATGCCCTTCTGTAATAATCCCGGGATATACCCATCTGCAAAGAGCACAGCCGGTACTCTTTTCACATTATCTGCTTGCCTATGGAGAGATGCTGCTTCGTGACCGGCAGCGACTGAGAGAAGCAGTCGCCCGCATCGGCATTATGCCGCTGGGATCCGGAGCGCTCTCCGGCACCGTCTACGCCGTCGACAGGACCGCACTGGCACGCGATTTGGGCTTTTCCACCCCGACAGAAAACAGCATGGACGGCGTGTCTGACCGCGATTTCGTCCTGGATTTCCTCTATTTCGCAAGCGTCCTTATGATGCACCTCAGCCGGTTTTCGGAAGACCTTATTCTGTACAACTCGTCGGAGTTTTCGTTTCTTCAGCTGGACGACAGCATTGCCTCCGGCAGCAGTCTCATGCCGCAGAAGAAGAATCCCG
>Ga0209723_1004979_pt1 | contig 14169 bp, 8 predicted proteins | sample BiotimSIPDNA_2_FD_185750 | JGI IMG/M metagenome (GOLD analysis project Ga0209723, IMG submission 185750) | Anaerobic biogas reactor microbial communites from Washington, USA - Biogas_R2 time_0 SIP DNA (SPAdes) (version 2) | ecosystem: Engineered > Bioreactor > Anaerobic > Unclassified | place... | reverse complement strand
AATAAAAAGGTCCTGACCGTCCTGTTTGTTACAGCCGCTGCCGTGCTGGCGGAGCTGTTGCTTATACCTGACAACACGGATTTCCCAAAGTCGGCACCGATGATTATTACCGCCTTCGCGGGACTGGTTGCTGCCGGAATTGTCAGCAAAAACTACAGGAAGGAGTACAAGGAAAAGATAATAGCACGTATCGCAGGATATGCAGAGGAAGGGCTTACATATAAGCCTGATGCATCCATTGCCAGGTATGATTTCGTGAAAAGCAGGATTTTTACACTCTCATGCGACAGGTACAGCGGAGAGGATTATTTTCGCGGCAGGATAGGCAAGACTGAAACAGAGTTTTCTGAAGTCCACGCCATGCACCGGAATACCAGCGGTACGGGCAGCCAGCAGAGGGATAATTATACTACCATATTCAAAGGCATATTCATTATCGCAGATTTCAACAAGAATTTCAGAACACATACTGTTGTGCTTCCGGACACTGCCGAAAAGCTCTTCAGCAAATTCGGACAGTCGCTCCAGTCTGTTTCATTCGGCAGGGGTAAACTGATACGCCTGGAAGACCCCCGCTTTGAAAAGGAGTTCTGCGTTTACGGTGATGACCAGATAGAGTCAAGGTATATCCTCACCCCTTCCCTGATGGAACGGATACTTGCCTTCAGGGAGAAGTGGAAGACAAAAGTGTACCTCTCTTTCCTCGACTCAAAGGTCTATATAGCCATAAGCATGAACAGGGACCTCTTCGAGCTCCGGCCTTTCAAGCCTGCAGCCGACTTTGACTTCCTTGAAGAGACTCTCCGGTTCCTGACACTGCTTACCGGGGTGGTTGATGATCTCAACCTCAATACCCGTATCTGGACCAAAGAATAACCTCACTCTCAACCGTACCTGAAGGGCATCATCATGAAAAGGCAGACACATTTTTATGGAATGATAGTCCCGCTTTCAGAGATGACCATTGCAGATTTGCTACCTTTGTCTTTATGGAAAAACTAAACCTCTTTTTTGACCGGATAAAGGATCTCAGCTTCTGGCAGAGGCTCTTCCAATGGAGAAGAGTCCGGAACCTCAGCTTTGATGCCTACGAGGAGTTCCGTGCACTCGCCAGGGAGACAGAGGCTGTCAGGGAGACCGCCGGCAGGCTGCAGAACCGCATCACGGAACTGTCGGCACACAACGAAAACCTCTCCCGGAGGGTGCATGAGATGGAGGTGCAGTCGGCACGCAAGGATGCAAATATCGAGGAGCTCAACGGGCGCCTTCGCGAAGACTCAGCCAGCATACAGGAACTCACAAAAAAAGTGGCAGGTTTCGAAGCCACACGTGAAGACAACGTTAAAAACTATAACGAGAACATCGCACGGCTGAACCAGACCAAGGAGAGCCTCGAGGCTGAACGGCGCAGGCTGAACGACGAGAAACACCGCGAGACGTCTGAAAGGCTGGAGGCCATGAAGAGGCAATGGTCAGAGCACGAAGCAGACGTGAAGAACTCCATCATACGCATCTGCGATGTCAACCACGTTAACTACGTGGAAAAGGTCCCCTTCAGGGGAAATCCTGACAACACAATCGAGATCAGCGGCGAGTATATCATCTTTGACGCCAAAAGCCCGGCAGGCGACGATCTCACCAACTTCCCGAACTACATCAAGACCCAGGCTGAAAACCTTAAGAAATACGCCAGCCAGGATAATGTCAGGAAATCGATATTCCTGGTTGTGCCGACCAATACCATCGACAGTATCAGGCAGCTGACATACCGGCTGGGTGACTATGACGTATTCGTGATCACAAAGGATGCCCTGGAGCCGGTGATACTGTCGCTTAAAAAGATCGAGGAGTATGACCTGGCGGAGAAACTGAGCCCGGAGGACCGTGACAGCATCTGCCGTATCATCGGCAAGTTCGCCCACACGGCCAAGCGACGGATACAGGTTGACCAGTTTTTTTCTGAAGAATTCATTGATATCGTCCTGAGAAGCCAGAAAGAACTGCCTGAAGATCTCAGGAAGCAGGTCATCGAGTTCGAAAAGTCGGAAAAGCTGAATCCACCGACTGAAAGACGCGCCAAGATCATCTCGATAGACGAACTGCAGAAAAAGAGTGAAGAAATCGATGCGGAAGCGCAGTCGAGGAAACTCTCCCCTCACGTTTCCAACGATGAATCATGAAAAAACCTGTGCCGCGGAAAGGAATTCAAGGGAGAAAAGTCAAAGGAACTGAGAGCGAATTATGAAAGCAAAAGGAAGAGATACCAAGCCCCATGTAGGTATATTCGGACGGAGGAATGTGGGCAAGAGCTCACTGATAAATGCGCTTGTTGGTCAGGATATTGCCATAGTCTCTGAAATAGCCGGCACAACAACTGACCCGGTGAAAAAGAGTATCGAGATCCATGGCCTCGGGCCGCTTATTCTCATTGACACGGCGGGAATTGATGATTCGGGAGAGTTGGGAGAGCTCAGGATAAAAAAAACAATGGATGCCCTGAAGCTTATTGATCTGGCTATCCTGGTGCTTTCTGACAACAGCTTTGACGACCATGAAGCCGAACTTACGCAGGAGTTCGGCAGACTCGATATTCCTTATGTGATTGTACATAACAAAAGTGACCTCTCTCCGGTTAAGGATGAGTTTCGCGAAAAAATCAGGAGTCTCACCGGCAGGAAGGTTGCCGCTTACTCGGCATTGTTCCCTGACAGGTACAATCCTGCCCTCCTGGAAATGATAAAAGAGGCCATGCCCCCGATTGCAATGAAGAGCCATGGCCTTATAGGTGACCTCGTGAATCCCGGCGACATAGTCCTCCTTGTGACACCTGTTGATATTGAAGCGCCTGAAGGGAGGATGATTCTTCCGCAGGTGCAGGTCATAAGAGATACCCTTGACAATGACTGTACGGCAATCATCCTCAAGGAGACTGATATAGAGTCATTCCTTGAAAAGACCGGCATCAGGCCGCAGCTGGTGGTAACTGACAGCCAGGTATTCGGAAAGGTTAATGCAGTTATCCCCCGTGATATCCCGCTGACAGGTTTCAGTATCGTGCTGGCCAGGCAGAAGGGCGACTTCGAAGAGTACCTTCGCGGAACGCCGAAGATCGGGGAGTTGCAGGACGGTGACAGGGTGTTGCTGCTGGAATCATGCACCCACAACGTCTCCTGTGAAGATATCGGGAGAGTCAAGATTCCCCGCTGGCTGACGAACTTTACAGGAAAGAAGCTTGATTTTGATGTCGTTGCAGGGCTTGACACCTTTCCGCGGCCGATAGAGGATTATGCCCTGGTTATCCAGTGTGGCGGATGCATGGTGACGCACCGGCAGCTGGTTAACAGGTTGCGCGAGCCAAAAAAACATAATGTTGCCATTACCAACTACGGAATGGCCATTGCTTACCTTCACGGTATTTTCGACCGCGCCATTGAACCGTTCACCGGCAAACGGCAGGAAGCAGGTGATCTGTGAACAGGAATCTAATCTCCGGCAGGCTGAGGAAAGCCGGGGATCATCTTTAACTCAGGGTACACTACAGTCAAAAACAAAGGCCGGGGATCTTGCCTGACCGCCGGCCATTTGCCTGTTTTCATTGGAACATATCACGTTCAGGGGGTCTGCATGACGTCAGCCCTCCTCCCCGGCACCCTTCAGGTATTTGTCAAGGAATTGAAGTATCTGTGAATATGCCTTGATTTCATTTTCCTTTTTGATAAAGCCGTGGCCTTCGTCAGGGAAGATCACATACTCCACCGACACACCGGCAGCCCTGATAGCCTCAACCATCTCGTCAGACTCTACCTGCAGTACCCTCGGGTCATTGGCCCCCTGAAGCACCATAACAGGGTTCTTTACATTCTGCCCGTGGAAAAGCGGTGAAATATTATAGAGCCTTACCGAGTCAGCCGTGAAGGGATCACCCATCTCGGTATAGAGAGCATCACGGAATGATGCCCAGTAAGGCGGTATTGACTTTAGGGTGCGCAACCAGTTGGTCACCCCGAAGAGATTGACGCCAACCCTGAATTCTTCGGGAGCCGATGTCATGGCTGCCATGGTCATGAATCCGCCGTAGCTTCCACCGATGATGCCGATCTTTTCACCGTCGATATATTCCTGTGCCTGCAACCACTTCTTGCCCCAGATGCAGTCTTTCAGGTCCTTGTCACCGTGGTTCCGGTCATCCATCCTGTAGAAGCTCTTTCCATACCCGCTGCTACCGCGGTTGTTCACTCCGAGCACTGCATATCCATGGTTTACAAGATATTGTATGATCGGATTATAGTATGCCATTGTCTGTCCGCCCGGTCCGCCATGCACCCATACCAGTGCCGGAACCTTGTTTTTCTTTGTTGCCGTCAGTGGCTTGTAGTAGATGGCAGGGATCTCCAGGCCGTCAAACGAGGAGAACCGCACCACCTGCGCATCGACAAGGTCAGCCGGGTTGATCTCCGGATTGAGGACGTCTGTCAGCTTCTTTATCCCGGTACTTCCAAACTCATACAGATAGAGGTCACCCGGTGTTTTGGATGTGCCAAGACTGAGCAACAGGTACTTCTCGCTCTCTGAGATTGCGAGCTCGTTGACGCTGGCTCCGGGGACCTCCGGATGGGTAACCTTCTCCCCTGTCGCATAGTCAGTGATGTTTACCTGTATCCGGCCATCCTCGTTGATTCCTATGAGCTGGTATTTTTCATTCCTGCTCAGCCAGCTGCCGGTGACATCCCAGCTGGTTTCATAGAGAAGCTCACGCTCACCGGTAGCCAGGGAGTACCTCATGAGGTATGAAAACTCCCTGCCTGCATCGGTAGTATAGAAGAACCACGCATTGTCATTCGTAAAGCCGGAAGCCGAGTACATCCCGGGCATGCCGGGTTCGGAAACCTCTTTCGTCTCCCCCGTGGCCAGGTCATGGATAAAAAGCTGCGACTCGCTGGTAGTAATCGGTTTTACCATCGCTATGATGCTTCTGTCCCTGCTGGCTCCGGCATATTCGAGCCCCATGCTGTTTTCCCACACCATCTCCTCCTTCCATTCACCCACATTCATCCTGTAAAGGTCGAAAAACCTGGCATCACGCTTGTTGGAAAGAAGATAGATCACCTTCTTGTCAAGGCTGAAGCCGCTGAATGATGCCTTAACGGCTTCACCGGGAGTCAGGTCGGTGCTGGTTCCGTCCTCATTTAAAAGATAAATATGATCGTTCTCATTCCCGCCCTTGTCTGATGAATATAGTATCTGGCCGGTGCCGTGGACATAACCAATGCCAAACAGTGATTCGGTGTCGGAGAAGGTAACCTGCTTCCTGGTACCGTCAGCAAAGTCAATCTCAAACAGGTTATATATCCCGGTCTCATTGCTGGTTACCAGGCCTTTGGTCTCATCAGGCGAGAAGTCTGAAAACCTGATGCTTACGTTTTTGTAGAACTGGTCGATAGTGTACTGCTTCACCTCCTTCTTCCCGGTACAGGAAGCGAGAAAGAGAATAGCGGCAAAAACCATGAATTTTTTCATAGGATCGATTTTAAAGTATTATTTATTAAATAAAAGACTCGAAAATTTCACGGTTGCTGCACAACCTGCACATCAGAATGCCGAAACAAAGCCACCGCTGAGCTTGCCGTAGGGATTTCCGCTGAAGACCCTGGTATATTCGGTTACCAGTCTCACGTTGCGTCTGATGATGTATCCGGCATGCAGGGTTGCAGAACGGTAATCAAGCATATCCAGGTCCGATTCCACCCAGTTGAGCAGCCCGTTGAGATACCAGGTGCTCATATCCCCTTTGGGGGAATAGATCACCTCAGCGAATCCGCCATGGGTAAGCACATTCTTTCTCACCGGCTGCCCCGGATTGAGATAAACATCCGAATCCGTCCTCCACAGATACTGCAGCCCGATAATCAGCTTTTCGTTGAAATCGAGCACCAGATCAGGGCCGTACATCTTCACCGAGCTCACGATATCACCAGTACCGGTCCACAAAAGCTCCTTCCCGGTGTAACCGAAAAAACCCAGGCTGGCATACTCACCGATATCCTGTGTGACTTTCAGCAGCATATTCTTGTACTTGTCCTTGTCGAAAACATACCAGTGATCGGCACTGCCAAGGCCCGTTCCGCTTATCACCTCAAACACCACCGTGGTACCTGTTTTAAAACCCTTGTCGAGAAGTATCCCCTTGTCATACTTCAGGTTAACAGATGACTGACCCGGCGCTGTAGCATAGATGTGATAGTTTTCAATAGTGTACCGCATCTCGCCCTTGAACATCGGGTCTGAGACTGCAAACTGTCCCAGGTATATATTTATCCCTGTTCTGAAAAGGTCTTTATACATGATGAAGGCATCCTCCAGCCCGGCAACCCTCCCGCGCTCATCAAGCATGAAATAAAAATAATAGGAGAGTCTGTCTGACAACTCACCCCCTGAAAGGATCTTAAGCATAAACGGAGCGGCAAAATCAACGCTGCCCTCACCGTTGAAGTTTGCAGTCACGTGGCCATCAATCCTGAATGCCAGGGGCAGCTCACGGAAAAGCGATAACCGGTCGTCCCCTGTCTGGATGAAATGCCGTGGTGATTCATACTCCGTCATCCTGAAACCGTCACCGGCAAAGTCGTCTCCGAAGGCTTTCAGTCTCGGCATGACAGGTGTATGGCACACCTGGCAGCTGATCTGGTATTTGCGTGCGAATGCCGGTATGGCCGACATCTGCTTATATGGAAGCAGCATAATGATCGTTACGGTCAGTATGGCAGCTCTGGCAATGAAAGAAGTTTTCATATAAATTTCTTTAAGATTTGATTATCAGGGAAGAATCCCGACTGTTGTTGAATGCTCATTGACCATTATGATCTCTGACTCATCCGGTGGTACTTTAAGAAAGTCGGCTACCGGCTTGACGAGGAGCTGGTAGTTTAGCACAGCTCTTACCTTCATTTCACCGGGTGCAGCCTCGTATGGTATTTTGAATGTAAATTTCTCCACCTTTGTCTCCCTGGGACCGATGCGGTAATCAACCCCCAGTGAAAAGGTGTTCCACTGCAGGATTGTCATATTCCCCTGCTCGTCGAAAAAGGGCATCCGGAATATCCTGTTCCCGTATGGTATGCCGTCGCGCTGCACCCCTTTGAAATCATTAAGCTTCAGCGGCATGGCCATATCCTGGTAGGCAAGATAATCACCCGAGATAGTGTACTCCTCGCCTTCGAAACCTTTCCTGTCAACCTCCAGGTGATATGTTTTACCCTTTGCGTCAGTAGCTTCCACATCAAGCCAGGCTATTCGGTCTTCCACCGAGCCGGTGGGAAACTTGTGGCCGGTTTTCTGATTGAAGAGTACAACGGTAAAGACTACGTTCTCTCCGGGCTCAGCGAGACGCACGTCAGGCTCAATCCGAAGCTCAATGGTTCCTCTTACCTTGCCTGGGTCATGAGCTCCGTGGAACAGGTGGAGGCGGGCATCATCACGCTCCTTCCCCATCAGAGCAAGGGTGTACTGTCCCTCCGGCATGTGGCAGTCCTGGCACCGCACACCCTCCCTGGCGTATGGCCCCTCCATCCATTCCAGCTGCGTGCTTTTCACCCAGATGCCGTAAGGATTCTTCTCGTTGTGACAGTTGCCGCAAAATTCCGTGGTCCGGAAGAAATCATTCTGAACGATCTTGTGTGCAGGCGACTGTATTTCCGGCTCCCGACCGCTGTATTTTACCCGCCCGGGTTCGATGTAGTAGCTGAAATTGAAAGGCGGATCAACCTGTGCCCTCCGCGTAAGATGGCAGACCTCGCACGAGACTGACTCGTTTGCCATGCTCTTTTCCGATGGACGGGGCGGAGGGAATACCCCTGCCATGTACCCCATCGGTGTATGGCATCCATTGCAGCCGTCAACCGCGTCTTTCAGGGAAGGATTAACCTCCGCATGAGGTACGGCAAGCTCAAAATACTCAATCTCATCCCAGTGATGGGTGTAGGCCTGTGACATCATCGCCTGGGACCATTGCTCATAGATGCCCGGGTGACACGAGCGGCACTTGAGGGCCGACTCGAAATCCTTGTACTGGTACCTGCCCTTCAGATCTTCCTGCGGAAGCGATCTGATTATGTTAAAGGCTGCCAGTGAAAGGAGTATTGCTGCAGGAACAATTACAAGCAGCAAAATTATGGCAAATCTGCTTTTCATATATCAGAGATTTAAAACCTAAAGATTACAAAAAAAGAGGGACTATTGCAGAATTATGATATATATGATAGCAAAAAAGAGTGGCTGTAACTTACGTCACATGGCAGATTCATTTCTTTTCATATATTTGGTGCTGTAAATCTGCATCATGACACGCAGACGGGTACTGGAATACAAGATCAAAATCAACCGCTCGGGCATGTACTGAATGCCGCCCGCAAGGCGACGCACCACGGTGAAGTCGCTTCTCTTCGCTTTTTCTTGACCAGTCATAAATCATCAATTCAGAAAACATAAAAACTTAATATCAATGGATACATTAATAATTACAGGTTCAGGACTCACCGTCAATGACGTTGTCAATGTTGCACGATACGGACAGAAAGTGGAGCTTCATCCCGATGCCCGCAAGAGGATTCTCGAATGCCGCGCCATGCTTGAGAAAAAAATCGCCGCAAATGAGATCATGTACGGTGTTAACACCGGCATTGGCGAGTTCTCCGAGATTGTTCTCAACGATGAGCAGATCAAAGAGTTCCAGAAATATCTCGTATATAACCATGCTGCCGGTATTGGTGATCCGGCCCCGATTGAGATTGTCCGCGGTGCGATGCTCAGTCGCATAAATGTGCATGCCCACGGCAATTCGGGCTGCCGTCTTGAGATCACTGAGACCTACGTTGAGATGCTTAACAAGGGTGTCACACCATATGCTTGCCAGAAAGGATCCGTTGGAGCCTGCGGTGACCTGGCACCAATGTCACAGATAGCACTCCTTCTCATGGGCGAAGGGAAGGCGTTTTACAAGGGAGAGCTTCTCAGCGGCGCCGAAGCCATGAAAAGGGCGGGTATCAAGGTGCCCGGACTGCTGGTACGTGACGGACTGGCAGTAATCAACGGTTCGAATATGCTTACGGCCATGAGCGCCATCTGGCTGGTTGATGCCAATAACTGGCTGAAACAGGCTGAGATAGCCGCTGCAATGTCGCTCGAGGCTCTCAAGGCAAACATGAAGCCATACACTCCGCTGCTTCATGAGGTACGCGGTTTCAAAGGAGCCATGCGCAGCGCAAATGCAATCAATAAATGTGTTACGGGCGGTGACCTGAAGGAGGGGCGCATCAAGTCAAAGGTACAGGACGCCTACTCAATGAGATCAACCCCGCAGGTTATCGGCGCTGCACATGATATGCTGGGATATGCCCGCAGCCAGGTTGAGATAGAACTCAACGGCGTTTGTGACAACCCGGTATTCTTCCCTGACAAAGACCTGCAGCTCTCCGGCGCTAACTTCCAGGGAACACCCGTTGCCGTTCCAATGGATATGGCAGGCGCAACAATAACCATGGTGTGCGTGTTGTCAGAGAGGAGACTGAACAGGCTTAACAATCCCGCTCTCAACGTCGGCCTGCCTGCATTCCTTACAAAAGGTGCCGGTATGTTCTCAGGACTCATGCTCAGCCAGTATACTGCTGATATGCTGATTGTGGAACAGAGGATACTCTCAGCACCCGCATCAATACAATCAATACCGGCTGCCGCTGACCAGGAAGATTTTGTCTCAATGGGCATGAACACAGCCATCAAGAACAACCAGATACTTGACAACGCTTACGGCATTCTTGGCATCGAATATATGGCAGCAGCACAGGCTCTTGATTTCAGGAAGAGCGAGTACAGCTTCGGAACAGGGGTACAGAAAGCCAAAGATGTCATCCGCAAACACGTGCAGTTCCTGGATATCGATCGTCCGCTCTATGAAGACCACACCACCATGAAGGAACTGGTGAAATCATGCGAGATTCTGCATGAGGTGGAGAAGACCGTGGGAAGCCTCGAATAGGGTGACAAACGTCAAATAAAGATTCGTCGGATCATTTTAGCGAAGCAGCCAGGTTGCAGGAAGGGTAATGACTTAAGCAACCTGGAGGCTGTAACATCATGGGCACAGAAGGCCTGTTCTGACTATGGCAACAAGCATGGGCTCAGATATGTGCGCATCCCCGAGAGGAGGAAATACAACGAGGAGCTTCTGAAATGCCAGGAACAGCGATGACAACAGAAGCTGGTTCCGGAAAGTCATAGCTTTTTTTTGCTGACGATATTTTTACCTTTGGGTCAGCAACTGTACAAGCAATGAGCATAAAGATTCACGCCGCCCTGCTCCTTTCCATGGTAACAATACTATGCGCCGGTCAGGATGCAGATATTCTGAAATATGTCAATCCCTTTATCGGTACCGATAAGATGGGTCACACCTACCCTGGCGCCACGGTGCCGTTCGGGATGGTGCAGCTCTCACCTGATACTGACACACTTCCCTACGAGATTAACGGAAGTTACAACAGGGATGTTTACAGGTACTGTGCCGGTTACCAGTATACTGACAAAACAATCGTAGGATTCTCACACACCCATTTCAGCGGTACCGGCCATTCTGACCTCGGTGATATACTGCTGATGCCAACCACCGGACCGCTGCAGCTGAATCCCGGTACGGCAGATGCGCCAGAAAAGGGCTACCGCTCAAGATTCTCCCACAGCAATGAAAAGGCCTCACCCGGTTATTATTCAGTTCTCCTGGAAGATCATGACATACTGGCCGAGCTGACGGCAACCACACGTACCGGCGTTCACCGTTACACCTTCAACAAGGGAGGCGATGCACACCTCATCCTTGACATGGTTCATGGGATCTACAATGATGCAGGTAAAAATGTCTGGACATTCATACGTGTGGAAAATGACACACTGATTACCGGCTTCAGGCAAACCAGCGGATGGGCCCGCACCAGGTCGCTCTATTTTGCCATCGCTTTCTCCAAATCTTTTACATCATACGGTTTCCGTGACGACTCACCAGCCAGGGTTTACAAAGGCTTCTGGCGCCGCTTTGACCAGCGCACCAATTTTCCCGAAGCGGCCGGACGAAATATCAGGGGGCACTTTGATTTCAATACAGAGCCCGGTGAGCAGATCACCGTCAGGGTAGCCATCTCGCCGGTGAGCTCAGCCGGGGCAATGGCCAACATGATTGCCGAAGCGCCACGTGCTGACTTTGATGCTGCCAGGCTCGCTGCCGAAGTATTGTGGCGCAAAGAGCTGGAAAAAGTGAAGGTTGAAATGATGACCGAAGGGCAGATGACCAGTTTCTACACTTCACTTTACCATACTTTCCTCTCTCCCACCATCTACACTGATACCGACGGAAGCTACAGGGGTCTCGACCAGAACATCCACCATGCGGAGGGATTCACCAACTATACTACATTCTCACTCTGGGATACCTACAGGGCACTGCATCCGCTCTTCACCATCATCCAGCAGGAACGAACGGCTGACATGATCAACTCAATGCTCGCACACTATGATCAGAGCGTTCATCACATGCTACCGGTTTGGTCGCACCATGCCAATGAGAACTGGTGCATGATCGGATACCATTCGGTGCCGGTAATTGCAGATGCCATAGTGAAAAAGATCGGAGGCTTTGACCATGCAAGGGCTGCCGCCGCCTGTGTCACCACTGCCCGCAACGGCTGGTATGACGGCCTCGATGACTATATGAAGCTGGGGTACGTACCCGACGAACGTACGGGATCATCGGTCTCCGTCACCCTGGAGTATGCCTATGATGACTGGTGCATAGCACAGGCTGTCAGCAAACTGAACCCGGGAGAGCTTAAATTTTTGCCATCCGCTGTCACCATGGGCATTTCTGGCGAAGGCCAGAACCTCACAGCTGGTGACCCCGATAACAGTGACCTGTTCAATGAATTCCTTCTGCGGTCACGTAATTTCCTTAATGTCTGGGATAAGTCCGCAGGATTCATGCGCCCCCGGAAGAAAGACGGCAGCTTCAGGAAAGAGTTTGATGTGCTGTCAACGCACGGCCAGGGATTCATCGAGGGCAATGCATGGAACTACAGCCTCTATGTGCCCCATGATCCGGCAGAGCTGATCCGCCTCCACGGCGGGAAGAAAAGATTCGTGGAACACCTCGATTCACTCTTCACCATGTACCTCCCTGACAGCTTCTTCGCGGAAACCGAGGATATCACCCGCGAGGGCATTATAGGCAACTATGTCCACGGCAATGAACCCTCGCACCATGTACCCTACCTGTACAATCACGCCGGGGCGCCGCGAAAGACACAGTACCGGGTGAGACATATAATGGACACCAAGTACCTGCCGGCGCCAGACGGTCTCAGCGGTAATGACGACTGCGGGCAGATGAGCGCATGGTACATCTTCAGTGCACTGGGGTTCTACCCGGTGGCGCCGGGCTCAGACCGCTATGACCTCGGCAGCCCGCTGGTAAAGGAGGCCACCATATCACTGGAAAACGGAAAGAAGTTTACGGTGACAGCTGTGAACCAGGGACCAAATAACATCCACGTTAAAAAGGCAGAGTTGAACGGCAAGAAGCTTGACCGCCACTATATAACCCATGACGAGATCATGAATGGCGGCAGCCTTGTCTTCTATATGTCAAAATAAGGTTATTGATTCCTGAATGCCTCCACCCCCCGATCAAGCCATTCGATATAAGCCTGGACATCGAAATTGGTTCCGCGGGACTCTATGAGCGGCTTGCCGTCCGTGTCAACGATAGCATAGAGCGGAAGTGAATTGGTGTTGAACATTGAGATTTCAATATCCTCGTTCTTCTTGCCCATTGTCTTTTTTTCCTTTCCGTCTACTTTTGAGACAAACACCTCGTTCTCAGGTAGCTTTGTCCGGTCATCAACATACAGCGCCACCAGAATGAAATTGTTGCGCAGCCTCTGCTGCACTGCGGGATCAGACCATACCCTCGCATCCATCTCCTTGCAGTTGGCACAGGCATGTCCCTTAAAATCGATCAGCACCGGTTTGCCCAGTTTCTTCGCGCATGCGAGGCCCTGATCCAGGTCAAAATATCCCTGCAGACCATATTCAAAATGAAGAAAGTCACCATATTTTGGTTCCTCACAGAGGGCTGTTCCGGCAGCGCTGACTGCACCTGATGCCGGAGTGTCAAACCCTGAAGCGCCTGCTACAGCAATACCCGGCACCATGCCTTGAACTCCGGCGACAGGTGCCGTAGTTCTGTTTTCACTGATGGCCTTGAGCAGGTTGAATCCTGATGTCTCCCTGGGGGGAAGAAGAGCAGAGATTCGCGTCAGCGGTGCGCCGAAAAGACCGGGCACAAGGCAGAGCGCAAAGGTGAATGATGCTATTATGAGCAACAGCCTGAAGACACCGATATGCTGAACGTCACTGTCATGCGCGAACTTGATTTTACCCATCAGATAGATGCCAAGCAGCACGAACAGCACGATCCAGATTGCCAGGTAGATATCCCTGGAGAGGATTCCGAGGTTATAGACGGTATCTATTGTAGAAGCGAACTTGAGGCTGAAGGCCAGCATGATGAATCCCAGCACCACCTTGACCGAGTTGAGCCATCCGCCTGACTTTGGCAACTTCTGCATCCATGAGGGGAAGAGGGCAAACAGGGTAAAGGGTATGGCAAAGGCAAGTCCGAACCCGAACATCCCTATTGTGGGACGAAGGACGTCACCCGTTGCTGCCTCTACGAGCAGTGCGCCAACTATCGGTCCGGTGCATGAGAATGAGACAAGTACTGTTGTCAGTCCGAGGAAGAAAGCAGCAAGCGCTCCCCCTTTGTCTACCTTTAAGTCAGAAGAACTTACCCATTTTGAGGGAAGAACTATCTCAAATGCGCCCAGGAATGAAGCGGCAAATATCAAAAACAAACTGAAAAAGAGCAGGTTGGGAATCCAGTGTGTGCTGAGCGTGTTGGCAAATCCTGCTCCGGCGCTGGTCAGTGATACTATTATTCCGAGGGATGAATAGAGCAATATGATTGATAATCCGAAGATCAGGGCCTGCCCTACTGCAGAACTCTTTTTCCCGGAACCCCGTGAGAAGAATGCCACGGTCATCGGTATCATCGGGAATACGCACGGGGTG
>Ga0209723_1004972_pt1 | contig 14177 bp, 11 predicted proteins | sample BiotimSIPDNA_2_FD_185750 | JGI IMG/M metagenome (GOLD analysis project Ga0209723, IMG submission 185750) | Anaerobic biogas reactor microbial communites from Washington, USA - Biogas_R2 time_0 SIP DNA (SPAdes) (version 2) | ecosystem: Engineered > Bioreactor > Anaerobic > Unclassified | place... | reverse complement strand
TTTATGTTCTTTATTATTATATTGAAAATTTATAAGTTTTTGATATAATATACTTGTGAGGAGTGATACCATGAAAATGGGATTTGAATTAAATCTTTCCCAAACCCAAAAGCTTATAATGACACCGGAATTAAGGCAAGCCATTCAAATCTTGCAATTTAATAATGTGGAATTAACTGATTTTATCAATAAGCAGCTAGAAGTCAATCCTTTTTTGGAAGCTGTCGATAACAAAAGCGATGTCTCTTCAAACGAAGAACATATGAATAAAAATATAGAAAATGAAGAAATCGACTGGAGAGAATTAGCTGAAAAGTATGATGATTTAAGTTATAAATCATATGAAAGAAATATAGATAACGAGAATAAACAGTCATTTGAAAGCTATACTTCCAAAAAACTTTCACTTAAAGATCACTTGATGATTCAATTGGGTATCACTGTCAAAACAAACAAGGATAAGCGTATAGGCGAATTCATTATTGAATCATTGGATAAAAAAGGATATTTGGGATGTTCCATTCAGGATATCAGTTTATTAATAAATGAGGATGCTGTTGATGTTGAAAGAGTTTTAAGGCTTATACAAACTTTTGACCCTGTAGGAGTTGCATCCAGAAACTTAAGTGAATGTTTGATGATACAGCTTAAGGAAAAAGGAATCCAGGATAAGAATGCATATATTATTGCAGAAAAATATCTTGAAGATATTGCAACAAACAAAATTCAAAAGATAGCTAAAGAGCTTCATATATCAGTAAACAGGGTGCAAAATATTTGTGATATAATAAAAATGCTGGAGCCCAAACCGTCAAGAGGATTCATAGTTGACAGTGATAATATAAGGTACATTGTACCTGACGCAACTATTGAAAAACTCAACGATGATTATATAATTATAATCAATGACAGCTACCTGCCCACTCTTACCATAAACAATTATTACAAAAACATGGTAAATGAATTAGACGATAAAGAAGCAAGCAGATTCTTGGCTGACAAATTGAATTCATCAATGTGGCTGATAAAAAGTATTGAGCAAAGAAGGATTACTTTGTACAAAGTAATTGAATCAATAATAAAATTTCAAAGGAAGTTTTTTGATGAAGGCAAGATGGCATTAAGACCTTTAGTATTGAAAGATGTTGCAGATGATATAGGCATGCATGAATCAACAATAAGCAGAGCTACTAACGGTAAATATGTGCAAACTCCAAGAGGTCTTTATGAACTGAAATATTTTTTCGCAAGCAGCTTAAGTGAAGCTGATGGCAGCGGAGTGTCATCCACAAGCGTTAAATCTTTTATAAGGAAATTAATAGATGAAGAGAACCCGCAAAAACCGTTAAGCGACCAAAAGATAACCGAAAAACTAAACGAACAGGGAATAAATATATCAAGAAGGACCGTAGCAAAGTATAGAGATGAAATGAGAATACCGTCATCTTCCATGAGGAGAAGATATTAATAGAAAAATATGCAAAAAAAGACATGCATATTTTTTTATTATAATATGCTACACATTATATATTTAGTATGATATAATCTGTTTGTTACTATTATCCTTATTGCAACGGATTCATTAATAAGGATTTAAAATTATAATAAATGTTATTTCTATAGGAGGATTAAATGGTAAGAGTAGCAATTAACGGATTTGGCAGGATTGGAAGATTAGCATTAAGGCTTATGGCCCAGGATGAAGATTTCAAGGTTGTAGCTATCAACACAAATTCGGATGCAGAAACATTGACTTATTTATTAAAGTATGATACTGCACACGGTAATTTTATGACCGATAAAATTTCCTACAAAGATAATTTAATGTATGTTGATGGTAAAGAAATAATAACATCAAGGATAAAAGAGCCTGAAAACTGCAATTGGAAGGAATTAGACATTGATTTGGTAATTGACTGTACGGGAAAATTCAACGACAAGGAAAAAGCAGAAGCTCATATTAAGGCAGGAGCAAAAAAGGTATTGCTTTCAGCGCCGGGCAAAGGCGATTTAAAAACAGTCGTATACAATGCAAATCACAATATATTAGATGGAAAAGAAACTGTTGTATCTGCAGCATCATGCACAACAAACTGTTTAGCTCCGCTTGCAAAAGTATTAAATGATGAATTTGGAATAGTTAAAGGGCTTATGACAACTGTTCATGCTTATACTAATGACCAAAATATTCATGATAACTCACATAAAAAAGGTATAATGGCAAGAAGGGGACGTGCAGCAGCAGCAAATATCGTTCCTGCATCTACGGGAGCAGCTAAGACTGTCGGAGTTGTTTTGCCTGAGCTAAAGGGCAGGCTTGACGGTATAGCTCTTCGTGTTCCCACTCTTACGGGCTCAGTCGTAGATTTAACCGTTGAACTTGGAAGAAATGTTACGGTTGAAGAAGTAAATCAGGCTGTCAAAAATGCAGCTAATGAAACTTTAGCCTATACCGAAGACCCAATCGTATCAAGCGATGTTATAGGAAGTCATTATGGATGTATATTTGATGCATTATCCACTCAAATAATCGAAGCTGACGGTAAACAGCTGGTTAAATTAATTGCTTGGTATGACAATGAAATGTCATTTACGGCACAGTTGGTGAGAGTGGCTAAATATTGGGGACAGATGTAGGATAGATCTAATCGGAGGTTTATCATGAATAAAAAAACTTTAAAGGATTTAAAGGTTAAAAATAAAAAAATAATAGTTAGATGTGATTTTAATGTTCCCCTTGACAAAGAGGGGAACATAACTGATGATATAAGAATTAAAGCATCTCTTCCAACAATAAATTACCTTTTGGATAATGGTGCAGCAGTAATATTATTGTCCCATTTGGGCAGACCTGATGGCGAAGCGAATAAGAAATATTCTCTGCAGCCTGTTGCACAAAGATTAAGCTCACTCTTAGGAAGAGGTGTTTGTTTTGAAGACTGTGATCTTGTAGTAGATGATAGAGTAAAAACAAATGCAGCAAAGCTTAAAACGGGAGACATAATGCTCTTGCAAAATACAAGGTTTAGAAAAGAAGAAACCAAGAATGCAGGTACATTTGCAAAAGAGTTGGCATCACTGGGAGAACTGTTCGTTAATGATGCATTCGGTACTGCTCACAGAGCACATTCCTCAAATGTGGGCATCTGTGAATATCTTCCTTCTGCACTTGGGTTTTTGGTGGAAAAAGAAGTTGAGATAATGGGAAATGCATTGAAGGCTCCAAAAAGACCTTTTACTGCCATCTTAGGCGGAGCAAAAGTTTCAGATAAAATAGCAGTAATCGAAAATTTTTTGAATATTGCTGATAATGTTTTAATCGGCGGAGGAATGATGTATACTTTCCTTAAGGCAAAAGGCTATAATACGGGAAGCTCGCTTTTGGAAGAAGATAAAGTTGAGCTTGCAAAGAATATAATCGAGAAAGCCTCAGAAAAAGTAAAATTAATATTACCGGTTGATACAGTTGTAGCAAAAGAATTTAAAAATGATACGGAATTCTTTACAACAGATGTTGATAAAATTCCTGATGAATACATAGGACTTGATATCGGTGAAAAGACTGTTGAAATATATAAGGAAATAATAGGAAATTCAAAAACAATAATTTGGAACGGTCCCTTAGGTGTTTTTGAAATGGACAACTTTGCCAACGGAACCAATGCAGTAGCAAAAGCAATTGCAGATAACAAAGATGCAATATCCATAATAGGCGGAGGCGACAGTGCAGCAGCTGTTGAAAAGACCGGACTGTCAGAAAATATAACCCATATTTCTACGGGAGGAGGAGCTTCGCTGGAATTCTTGGAAGGAAAAATGTTACCCGGCATCGAAGCAATAGATGATAAATAAGAATGCCCCTGCATGCGGAGGAGGAAAAATGAGAAAAAAATTAATTGCAGGCAACTGGAAAATGAATAGGGATGTGGAGGAAAGTATTAAACTTGTTAACATCTTAAAATCTTATCAGTTAAATAAAGATGTAGATGTATTGATTTGCCCGCCCTTTACATCATTATATCCTGTGATTCATGAACTTAAAAATTCTTCAATAAAAGTAGGAGCACAAAATATGCACTTTGAAAACAGCGGTGCTTTTACAGGCGAAATATCACCGCCAATGTTAAAAAATATTGGTGTTGAATACGTAATAATAGGGCACTCCGAAAGGAGACAACACTTTGGCGAAACAGACCAACTGGTAAACAAAAAAGTCAAAGCTGCCTTAAAAAACGGTCTTAAACCGATTCTTTGTGTCGGGGAATCATTGGAGCAAAGAGAAGCCGGAGCTGAAAAGGAAACTGTAAGAAATCAGTTAATCAAAGATTTAGATGGTATAAGGGAAGGTTTAAATATAGTTGTAGCATATGAGCCTATATGGGCTATAGGTACGGGAAAGAATGCGACAAGTGCTCAGGCTAATGAAATGTCATCATTTATAAGGTCAGTTTTAGGAGATATTTTTACTGCAGATATTGCTGATAATATAGTAATACAATATGGAGGCAGTGTAAAAGCTTCCAATGCAAAAGAAATATTGGAGCAGTCCGATATTGACGGAGCCTTGGTTGGGGGAGCCAGCTTAAAAGCTGATGAATTTATCAAAATTATTAATTATTAAAGTGGAAAGGTTGAATTATGAATAAAGTAACTGCATTGATTATTCTTGATGGATGGGGCGTTGGACCTGATTATGAGGGGAATGCTATAAAAAGAGCAAAAACTCCCAATTTTGATGTATTATTGAGAAGGTATCCGAATACAACTTTATCTACAAGTGGTTATGATGTAGGTCTTCCCAAAGGACAAATGGGAAATTCAGAGGTAGGACATTTAAACATAGGGGCCGGCAGAATTGTGTATCAGGATTTTACCAGAATTACTATGTCTATTGAGAATGGTGAGTTTGAAAAAAATGAAGCATTGCTTAGTGCCATAAATTTTGCAAAGAAGAATAATTCAACTCTGCATTTAATTGGGCTTTTGTCTGATGGAGGAGTACATAGTCACAATACTCATTTGTACAGTTTAATTGAACTTGCAAAGAAAAACGGCTTAATTGATCTTGAAATTCATTGCATTACCGACGGTCGAGATGTAAGCCCTACAAGCAGCCCAAATTACGTAAAAGAATTAATGAAAAAAACAAAACAGATTGGCCTAGGACATATTGCCTCAATTATGGGAAGATACTACGGCATGGATAGAAACAGACAGTGGGACAGAGTAGAATTGGCATACAATGCTTTAATAAATGGTGAGGGTGAAATTTACAAAGACCCTCTTGAAGCAATAAAGAGCTCATATTTAAAGGGAGTTACAGACGAGTTTATTAAACCCCTCTTAATTGAAAAAGACAACGGAGAGCTAGGTACTGTCAAAGATAATGATGCGATTATTTTCTTTAATTTCAGGCCTGACAGGGCAAGAGAAATAACCAGGGCATTTGTTGATGATGACTTTTCATATTTTGACAGAAAAAAGATTAATGTGAAATATGTATGTATGACAATGTATGATAAGACTATTAAAAATGTGGAAATTGCTTATAAACCTAATTTTGTGCATAATACTTTAGGTGAATATTTAAGCAAACTGGGCATCAAGCAGTTAAGAGTTGCAGAAACAGAAAAATATGCTCATGTTACATATTTTTTTAACGGTGAAATTGAAGAACCTTTTGAAAACGAGGTAAGAATTTTGATACCTTCTCCAGATGTGCCCACTTATGATTTAAAACCCGAAATGAGTGCTTTTGAGGTAAAAAACACGGTTATAGAGCAATTAGAAAAGGATATGTATAAGGTTATAATAATTAATTTTGCAAATCCTGATATGGTTGGTCACACAGGAGATATAGAGGCAGCTATAAAGGCAGTGGAAGCAGTAGATAAATGTTTCGGTGAAATTGTTAACTATATAATAAGGGCGGAAGGAACGGCTATAATTACATCCGACCACGGAAATTGCGAAGAAATGTTTGATAAAGAAACCCTTGATATAATTACTTCTCACACCGGCAACAGAGTGCCCTTTATAGTTGTTGACAGCAAAAATTTGAAATTAAGAGAAGGAATTCTTGCAGATGTAGCCCCTACGATTCTTGAGCTTATGGGACTCGAAAAACCTGCAGAAATGACAGGAAAAAGTTTGATAGTTCATAATGGATAAAGGAGAATAGTATGTCAATAATAACAGATATTTATGCAAGAGAAATATTGGATTCGAGAGCGAATCCTACAATTGAAGTAGAAGTATGGACAGAAAGCGGCGGGTACGGAAGAGCAGGCGTACCATCCGGAGCTTCAACCGGAGCATTTGAAGCTGTAGAACTTAGAGATGGCGATAAAAACAGATATTTAGGCAAAGGCGTTTTAAAAGCTGTCGATAATGTTAACAATATTATTGCACCAGAATTAATAGGAAGAGATTCATTGGCACAAGTCGAAATCGATAAACTTTTAATTGAACTTGACGACACTCCAAACAAAGGAAAATTGGGAGCGAATGCAACTTTGGGAGTATCCATTGCATGCGCAAAAGCAGCAGCTGATACATTGGGGTTACCCCTTTATCAATATCTTGGGGGAGTAAACGGCAAAGTTCTTCCCGTACCCATGATGAATATTTTAAACGGCGGACAGCATGCTGACAACAATGTGGATATTCAGGAATTCATGATTATGCCTGTAGGAGCTGAAAGTTTCAAAGAAGCATTAAGAATGGGAGCTGAAATATTCCACAACTTAAAAATCGTTTTAAAGGGAAGAGGATTAAATACAGCCGTTGGTGATGAAGGTGGATTTGCACCGAATTTATCATCAAATGAAGAAGCATTAGTTACAATAGTTGAAGCCATTAAAAAGGCAGGCTACATTCCTGGGAAAGATGTTATGCTGGCTCTTGATGTGGCTGCTTCCGAATTATTCGATGCAGAAACAAAAATGTATAACTTGGAAGGTGAAGGCAGAAAGTTTACTCAGACTGAAATGGTTGATTATTATACAGATTTGGTGAGCAAATATCCGATAATATCTATAGAAGACGGCATGGATGAAGAAGACTGGGAAGGATGGAAGATGCTTACCGAAAAACTGGGAGACAAAGTTCAGTTAGTGGGTGATGATTTATTTGTTACCAATACGGTAAGACTAAAAAAGGGCATCGAATTAAATGTTGCTAATTCCATATTAATAAAATTAAATCAAATTGGCACAATAACAGAAACACTAGATGCTATTGAAATGGCAAAAAGAGCAGGTTATACAGCGGTTGTTTCACATCGCTCGGGAGAAACCGACGACTCAACTATCGCCGACTTGGTTCTTGCAGTAAATGCAGGTCAGATTAAAACAGGAGCTCCATCAAGAATGGACCGTGTTGCTAAATATAACCAACTGCTCAGGTTGGAAGACATCTTGGGCGATACTGCTCAATATAAGGGCTTGGAAGTTTTCTATAATTTAAAATAATTAAGTGTGGGGACATTCCTTGTCCCCGTACCGATAATTAATAAAAATATGGTTGATTTCATAAACCTTTGGTGTTATAATTCTAATGTTATGCAAAGAAAGGAACAGGAGGTGTTTTAGTGGAATTAGTTGTAAGAATACTCTTAATAATTGCAAGTTTAGTTTTGATTGCAAGTATTTTACTTCAATCAGGAAAATCAGCAGGGATGTCCGGAGAAATTGCAGGGGGAGCTGAATCTATTTGGGGAAAGAGCAAAGGAAGAAGCTATGAAGGAAAATTAGAAAAAGCAACAACTATTTCAGCAATTATATTTGTTATTGCATCATTAGTTTTAGTTGCAATTCAATAATATTTTGTAATAATTTGGAAATAATGAGTAAGTATTATAATGTTGAATTTATTTAAATATCAGTGAGCAGATTTTTTGTATCTGCCAAATTGTAAAACTATGGAGGAAAGAAATAAATGGATACTTTTACAATAGCTCCCATAGTGGGAGTTTTGGCTTTATTGTTTGCATTCTACAAAGCATCAGTTGTAAGCAAGGCTGACCCCGGTAATGATAGAATGCAAGAAATTTCTTCATATATCCATGAAGGAGCAATGGCATTTCTTGCAAGAGAGTATAAGTCAGTTAGTATTTTTGCAATAATAATGTTCTTTATTTTAGGATTTGCAATTGGTTGGCCGACTGCAGCGGCATTTGCGGCCGGAGCAGCATGCTCGGCACTTGCAGGATATTTTGGTATGACAGTTGCAACAAAAGCTAATGTAAGAACTACAAACGCTGCAATGACATCAGGCATGAACAAGGCATTGGAGATTGCATTCTCGGGAGGCTCAGTAATGGGAATGACGGTTGTAGGTCTTGGAATTTTGGGAACAGGTATATTCTGGTTAATTTTTGAAGATGCAAATATAGTTACAGGATTCAGTCTCGGTGCTTCATCTATAGCATTATTTGCCCGTGTGGGCGGAGGTATTTATACAAAGGCTGCAGACGTTGGAGCAGACTTGGTTGGTAAGGTTGAAGCAGGAATTCCCGAAGATGACCCCCGAAACCCTGCTGTTATAGCAGATAATGTCGGTGACAATGTCGGTGACGTTGCAGGAATGGGTGCAGACTTGTTCGAATCATATGTTGGAGCAATAGTTTCTGCAATAACACTGGGAGTTTTTGCATACGAAGGTAAAAATGGTGTTTCTTTTGCTTTAATCGTATCTGCGGTAGGTATTATTGCATCCATAATAGGAACATTGTTTGTTAGAGGAAAAGAAGGTTCAAACCCACAAAAAGCTTTAAATATGGGTACATATGCTTCATCGTTGATAGTAATGATTGCTGCATTTTTCTTAAGCAAATCAATTATAGGAAGCTACAAACCTTTTGGCTCAATAGTATTCGGTGTGTTTGTGGGATTAATTATAGCTAAAATAACTGAAATATACACTTCGGATGAATATAAATATGTAAAAGAAATAGCTTCTCAATCCGAAACAGGAACAGCAACAACAATTATAAGCGGTTTATCGGTTGGCATGAGATCTACTGCATTTCCGATAGTAGTTATGGCAATAGGCATTATCGGCTCTTATATAATTTCTGCCAACACTACTGAAGGGGTTGATTCAGCCAAAGGCTTGTATGGAATAGCATTAGCAGCGGTAGGCATGTTATCGACAACAGGTATGACAATTGCAGTAGATGCTTACGGACCCATATCAGACAATGCAGGCGGTATTGCCGAAATGTGTGAATTGCCTCATGAAGTAAGAGAAATAACTGATAAATTAGACTCGGTAGGCAATACAACAGCTGCAATCGGCAAAGGATTTGCAATAGGCTCAGCTGCTTTAACAGCCCTTGCTTTGTTTGCATCATATACTCAGGCAGTTGGAATTACAATTATAAGCTTAACAGAGCCAAAAGTAATAGCCGGTTTATTCCTAGGCGGAATGCTTCCATTTTTATTCTCAGCAATAACTATGAGTGCTGTCGGTAAAGCTGCATTTTCGATGATTGAAGAAGTAAGAAGACAATTCAAAGAAATACCGGGAGTTATGGAAGGAAAAACAAAGCCCGATTACAAAAGATGCGTTGATATTTCAACAGCAGCCGCATTAAAAGAAATGGTGGTTCCGGGTCTCTTGGCAGTAGTGGTTCCTTTGATAGTAGGATTTTTGCTAGGTAAAGAAGCTCTTGGCGGATTACAGGCAGGTGCACTCGTTACCGGTGTTCTTATGGCAATATTTATGTCAAATTCAGGCGGTGCTTGGGACAATGCAAAGAAATATATAGAAGGTGGCACCCACGGCGGCAAAGGAAGCCCTGCTCATGCTGCAGCAGTAGTAGGAGATACGGTGGGAGACCCCTTTAAAGATACATCAGGACCTTCAATAAATATATTAATTAAACTGATAACAGTTGTTTCATTAGTATTCGGTCCATTGTTAGGAAGCGGTATAATATAATATAAAATTATCCCCGGTGCCAGGCACCTTCGAGGTGCCTGGCACCATTATCTCACATTATCTCAGACCTTTTAAAAAGGTCTTTTTTCTTGCAGATGTATTGTTTAGATGATATAATCATTTCAATAAATTGACATATAATAGTATAAGTACTGGATATTAATAATGTTGTCATTATGAGGGCTTTAATATATGTCATTTATATAAATAACATTTTTGTCATTCTGAGGGCTTTAGCCCGAAGAATCTCATGAGAACCTTCGCTGCGCTCAGGTTGACAGGATGAGAGGATGTATATGCATATAGATATAGACGGATTAAATATCAACTACATAGAAGAGGGAAAAGGTAAACATGTCTTGCTGCTGCATGGCTGGGGCGGAAGCATACAAACAATGATGCCGATTTTTAATATACTGAAAGATAAATTTAGAGTTGTAACATTAGATTTACCGGGCTTCGGCGATAGTGATATTCCGAAAGAGCCGTGGAATTCATATGATTACGCTGAATGCATCAACAAGTTCATTGAAAAATTAAATTTGAATAATATTATTTTATTCGGTCATTCTCACGGCGGCAGGATTGCAATAATTTTAGCAAGCAAATACAATCTTGTTAAGAAATTAATACTAATAGACAGTGCGGGAATTATTCCCAAGAGGAAAGTCAAATATTATATAAAGGTATACTGGTTTAAAATGCTTAAAAAAATTTATTTAACTTTTCCTTTAAAAAATAAACAAGAAAGGTTGGATAAATTTTATAAGAAATTCGGCTCTAGGGATTACAGAGACGCAGAAGGGGTAATGCGACAGACAATGGTTAAGGTAATAAATGATAATTTATTAAGACTGTTATCTGATATTAAAGTAGCTACCTTGTTAATTTGGGGAGAAAATGACGAAGACACTCCTCTTTATATGGGTGAGATGATGGAGAAAGAAATTCCTGACAGCGGACTTGTAATATTAAAAGGGGCAGGTCATTATTCCTATATTGATAATTATGAGCAGTTCAGAGCAATTATAAATGTTTTTTTAAAAGAAGATTATGGAGAGTGAAAATGGAAATTATTATAAGTCTATATATATTTTTCTGGCTGTGTTTATGTCAACTTAAATTAAAGCAAGGCCTTCATATAATTCAACTGGAAGGATATAACGGTGATAAATACATAAATTGGATGGTAAATAACAAAAACAAAGTCCATACAAAAAACGATAAAATTTATACAGCAATTTTAATTATTTTCTCTGCAATTTTAATAATTATATCTCCGATAGAAACACCGATATACCCATTGATATATTCAATTATTTCCTTATTATTTTTTCTTATAAATGCAAAATCAAAGGAAGAAGCAAAAAAACCTTTGGTTTTCACTCCAAGAGCTAAAAGATTGTATGCAATATCAATTTTTTTGGTTTTATTTGACCTTATATTAACACTATTGATTGTTAAATGGATTACAAAAGATATACTGTCTTATTTTCCTCTATGGGCAGGTATTTTAACAATAATTTATTATTTTTCATCATTCTACACCTATGGAGCAAATTACATAGCAAAACCCTTGGAGGAAAAAATTAATAAAGAATACTATATTCAAGCTTCCGAAAAAATTAAAAAAATGAACGTTAATTCAGTTGGTATAACCGGAAGCTACGGGAAAACAAGCACTAAATTTATTACTGAAACTATATTAAAAGAAAAATATAGAGTATTAAAAACACCCGAAAGCTACAATACCCCCATGGGAATAAGCAAGATAATAAACAATGAGTTAACAGATGATTACGACGTTTTTATTGCTGAGCTCGGAGCTACCAAAACAGGCGACATAGATGAGGTTGCAAAGCTTACAAATCCTAAAATCGGTATCATAACATCAATCGGACCATGCCATTTAGAAACATTTAAATCAATAGAAAATATTATGAGAACAAAGTATGAACTTATTGAGAACCTACCGGATGACGGTATAGCTATTTTCAATTATGACAATGAATACGTAAAAAGACTTGCGGATAAAACTTTTAAGGAAAAGTTACTCTACGGAATAGACAACATAGAAGATACAGATGTATTTGCAACCAACATACATGTGGATAGTCTTGGCTCATCTTTTTCCTTATGCATCAAAAGCTTGGGAGTAATCGAATGTAGGACTAAACTTTTAGGCAAGCACAATATACTTAATATTTTGGGCGGCGCAGCTATTGCATCTGTTTTAGGTCTGTCTTTAAATGAAATAAAAAGAGGAATTTCAAATTTGGAAGCTGTGGAGCACAGACTTCAGCTTATTGATAACGGATTAGGCATATTGGTAATAGATGATGCTTTTAATTCTAATCCGGACGGAGCAAAGGCTGCTTTAGATGTGCTGAATTCTTTTACGGACAAAAGAAAAATAATAGTGACGCCGGGAATGGTTGAATTAGGAGATATAGAAGAAACAGAAAATTTTAAATTTGGAGAGCAGATTGCATGTGTTTGCGATATTGCAATACTGATAGGAAAAAAACGAACCTTGCCCATATACCAAGGAATGAAAAAGCATAATTTCAATGAAGATAATTTGTATGTGGTTAATTCATTGAATGAAGCTACGGAAATATTGAAATCATTGACTAAAGTTAATGATGTTGTTCTTTTTGAAAATGATTTACCCGACACATACGACGAAAAATAAAATTTTAGGGAGGAAGCCATGAAAAAAGTAGGTATTATTATCGGCGGAAAATCCGTTGAACATGAAGTTTCAATAATAACAGGCTTGCAGGTTTTTGAAAACATAGACAAAAACATTTATGAACCTAAGATAATTTATATTCAAAAGGACGGTAAATGGTTAGTTGGTGACAGTCTTCATGACATAAACAATTATAAGAAAAAGAATTTTGAAGATGCATATGAAGTTTTGCCGGGATTTAAAAATGAAAAATTAATACTATATCCTCATCCTGAATTTAAAACAGGTTTTTTCGGGAAAAAATATCCTACATATGATTTTGACATTGTGTTTCCTGCAGTCCACGGTACAAATGTGGAAGATGGCGCCCTGCAGGGTTTATTGCAAATGAACGGCATTCCTTATGCATTTGGCTCGGTGTTAAGCTCTGCAGTCGGAATGGATAAGGTAATAATGAAAAAGGTGTTTCAAAGCTGCAATCTCCCAATAGTAGATTATACATGGTTTTACAGAAGCAGTTTTGAAGCCGATAAAGATAAAATAATAGAAGAGGCAGAAAAGATAGGATATCCGTTGATTGTAAAGCCTGCAAATTTAGGCTCCAGCGTTGGTATTAACAAAGCAAATAATTGTGATGAATTATTATTTGCCATTGAAGTTGCAATGTCTTATGACAGAAAAGTCATTATAGAAAAATGTCTGGAAAATGTTAGAGAAATAAACTGTGCCGTAATCGGATATGAAAATGAACTTGAAACTTCTCTTTGCGAAGAGCCTGTCGGCTGGAAAGAATTTTTAACTTATGAAGATAAATATGTGAACAAAAAGAAAGATGCAAGTGAATCAAAACGCCGCATACCTGCAGAAATAGAAGAAGATATAGAAATAAAAATAAAAGACTTGGCAAAGGAAACTTTCAAAGCAGTAGACGGATGCGGAAATGCAAGAATAGATTTTCTTCTAAGTGGCAACAATATATTTGTTAATGAAATAAACACGATTCCAGGCTCAATATCTTTTTATCTGTGGGAAGGAAAGGGAGTATCATTTAAACAATTAATAACAAGAATTATTGAGCTTGCGGAAATACAACACAAGCAAAGAAAAGAAAACATTGTTTCCTACGACATTGATTTATTAAATAAAATGGGTGGCGCAGGAAAACATAAATAATACATATGACTAATCACACTCAGGAGAAAAAGATGAACTTTAAAGAAAAAATACTTGCATTTATGAAGGAGGAAGCATATAAACCTTTAACATTCAAAGAACTTCTTCAAGAACTTGGAATTGAAGGGAAAATGAAAAAGGCACTTTTGGTCGCTTTAAATGAACTGGAAGATGAAGGTAAAATAATATTTACCAGGTCTGAAAGATACGGCGTACCTGAAAAAATGAACTTAGTAACAGGCACATTGGAAGGACACCAAAAAGGATATGCCTTTTTAATACCTGACGATAAAAATTTAAAGGACCTTTTTATATCACCTGTGGATATGAATGGGGCAATGCACGGCGACAGAGTAATCGTAAG
>Ga0209723_1004968_pt1 | contig 14179 bp, 13 predicted proteins | sample BiotimSIPDNA_2_FD_185750 | JGI IMG/M metagenome (GOLD analysis project Ga0209723, IMG submission 185750) | Anaerobic biogas reactor microbial communites from Washington, USA - Biogas_R2 time_0 SIP DNA (SPAdes) (version 2) | ecosystem: Engineered > Bioreactor > Anaerobic > Unclassified | place... | reverse complement strand
CGCGGCATCATTAACTATAATATCGGCCAATACGACCTAGCTATCGAAGCCTTTGACCGCTACCTGCAGACGCCTGAAGCCGACCTGGCAGCTGGACTTTACAACAAAGCCCTAGCCGTGCGTGCCTATGGCTTAAAAAAAGCAGGCTTCAATTCGGATGAACGCGCAGCCGCTAACCAGGCCGATGGGCTGCCGGAAGACCTGCAAGCGATTGCCATCTGGCGCGAGATCACCCTCAATCACTCCAAGAGCATTTACTACGTGGATGCCTGGGAGGATATCGCCTACACCCAGTATGCCTACATGGATGACGTGGAAGCCGCCGCACAGACTGCCCTGTATTTTGCCGCGGAAGAGCCTGAATCCATCCAGGCTGCCAGCCTGCTCTTTACAGCCGGGCGTTATTTTGAGATTGCAGGCAAGATCAAAGAAGCGGCCGATACCTGGGCCAGGCTGGGTACGGAGTACCCTTCCGCCCCGGAGACTTTCCAAGCCTTGTTCTTTGGCGGGATGCTGTATTACCGCCTGGAAGAATATGAAAACGCCCTGATGGGCTTCAACCGTGCCTTGGTGTTAGGCTTGGACCCGCTGGAGACCTCTGGGGCATACCTATGGCTGGGCAAGACGCACGCTGCCATGGGCAACCAGGAGAAAGCCATTGATTCCTGGCGCGCAGCCGAGCTTGCCGCTCCAAACGGGTATTACGGCATGCGCGCGGCACAACTACGCGCTGGCGAGGATGACTTTCGTAAACCCGCCCAGGCGAATTACGAGGTCGATTGGCAGGCCGAACGCGAGGATGCCAAAATCTGGATGCGCAGCACCTTCCTGATCCCCTCGGGCACAGACCTGGACGACCTGCGCAGCCTGGCGCTGGACCCGCGCTACAAGGCTGGCCTAGAATATTGGGCTTTGGGCATGTTTGAACAAGGGCGCAACCAGTTTGAGAGCCTGAGGAACGACCTGCGCACAGACCCAAGCCAGACTTTCCGCCTAGTGCAGACCTTCCTCGACTTAGGCCTGTACCGCTCGGTCATTGCTGCCAGCCAATCCATCCTGGCATTGGCGGGGGTGGACGGCAGCCAGCCCACCCCGGCTTACTTTGAGCACCTGCAGTATGGGCCTTACTACCTGGACTGGGTGCAGGATGCGGCCAATTTTTACGGGCTGCCGGTGATGCTGCTGCTTTCCGTTATCCACCAGGAGAGCCGCTTTGAAGGCTTTGCCGTCTCGTCAGCTGGGGCTCGTGGCTTGATGCAGATCATGCCAGAGACGGGCGGGCAGATTGCGCGCGACCTGGCCTGGCCGCCAAATTTCACAGTTGAAGACCTGGATATCCCTTATATCAACCTGCAGCTGGGTGCCAATTACCTTGGGCGGCAGTTGTACCTGTTTGAGGGGGATATTTATGCCGCGCTGGCTGCCTACAACGGCGGACCCGGCAACGCCCAAACCTGGAAGGATAACGCAGGCGATGACCAGGATTTGTTCTTAGGCTCAGTACGCTTTTTAGAGACGCGCAATTACATCCGCACCATCAGCGAAGTCTACGCTAAGTATCTCAGTTTGTACGGCGTGACGGAATAAATAATATTTTTTTGTGAATTGAAAACGGGGAAACGCTAAGGCTGGTCTGCGCTTTCGCGCTGGTCTAAAGGCACATACTGCTCACAAATGACGCTGTCATCTCGGTCAACCGTCAGGCAGGTAAGCGTGAAACCATCCTGGAAGTGTACCAGCACGATGCCTTTTTCAGATTCGGGGATGCCTTCCGGGGGCTGGCCGGCATAGAGGCTGATATCGCGTGAAGGCTCAAGGGAGTAGGGTTGGTCTGAATAGCTAAAGTAGCCGGGAATATCACGCAGGGCTTGGGGAAGATTGGCCGCAGTGAGGGCACGCGCGCCTTCCTGAAGGTAGGCATCCACCAGGCGCAGGTCGTGGCGGTAGTCCGCCCGGTAGAGCGAAAAGCCGCCAAACAAGGCCGCCACACCCAAGGCAACCAGGAGAGGGTAGAAGCGCGGCCAAGTGAGCCGGTTAGCGCTAAAGTAACCTTCTGCCAGGCGGCTGACCACCCAGCGCAGGAGCAACCCGAGCAGGCTGAACAGCAAAAAGGACGGGATAAAGGCGGTCAGGAAGGTGTTGATGACCGGGATAAAGCCTGACAGCGCATCTGCCACCAGGAAAGCCCGCAGGGTCTGCAGCACAGCTGCCGCTGCCCCGCCGACCAGGGCACCATAGATCATATTAGGGTGGATACCAGTGAGCACTCCCAGCAGGGCGGCTGCCAGGATGATGAGCAGGACCGTCAACCAAGGCCTAGGCGAGGTGCTGTAGAGGTTGATCGGCCGCAACACCAATGGGTTCATAAGCTGGCTGAACAGGCTATAAAGCAGCCCCATGCCTGCCCCTATAAGTGCCCCAATTTCAATGCGAATTAATCTCTGCATGCCAATCCTCTTAAATAAAAAAGGCTCTGAGTGATTATAGTGTCACTCAGAAGCCTTTGTCAATTCAATTGCGGCGGTTTAGCGGTGGCGAAGGGCAGCCTGGGCTGCGGCTAAGCGGGCTAAGGGCACGCGGAAAGGTGAACAGCTGACGTAGTTATTGCCAACCAGGTGGCAGAACTCGATGGAGCTGGGGTCACCACCGTGCTCACCGCAGATGCCTACCTCGAGGTTAGGACGTACGGCGCGGCCGTCATCAACAGCCATCTTCATCAGTTTGCCGACGCCATCGCGATCTAAGACCTGGAAGGGGTTGAGGGGTAGCACGCCCTGTTCCACATAGGTGACCAGGAAGTTACGCTCGGCATCGTCACGGCTGTAACCAAAGGTCATTTGGGTCAGGTCGTTGGTACCGAAGGAGAAGAACTCGGCTACTTCAGCAATCTCACCAGCGGTGACAGCGGCACGTGGGATCTCGATCATGGTACCAAATTTGTACTCAAACTCGACGCCTTTCTCAGCCATCACTTGCTTGGCAATTTGCACCAGGGTAGGCTGAACCAGCTTGAGTTCGTTGACATGCCCAGTTAGGGGGATCATGATCTCAGGTTTGGCAACAATACCCTTTAGGGTGGCGTCGCTAGCGGCTTCAAAGATGGCACGCACCTGCATCTTCATGATATCGGGGTAAACAATACCCAGGCGGATACCGCGCAGACCCATCATGGGGTTGCTTTCGTGCAGGCTCATAATCACATCCAGCAGGGCTTCTTTCTCTGCTAAGCCTTCGGTCTGACCCAGAGCGCGCATGGTAGCCACCTCGGTGAGCATATCTTCCATGGAGGGCAGGAACTCGTGCAGGGGCGGGTCGATCAGGCGGATGATGACCGGGTAGCCGTCCATTGCTTCAAACAAGCCGTAGAAATCAGAGCGCTGCTGGGGTAATAAGTAGTCCAATGCGCCAAAATAGGCTTTGGCACCCTTAGATTCAGCAATTTGTTTCTTCTCTGCGGCAATTTCTGCTTCTAAAGCTTTGCGATCGGCTTCAGTTAATGCGCGGCCTTCGCGCCGGCCAGCCTTTAGGGCGGCTTCTAATGCGCCGAGGTTATTGAGCATCTTCTGGGTCTTCTCAGAATTCATGATCATTTCCTGCACGTAAGGCAGGCGTTCTTCTTCAAAGAACATGTGCTCTGTGCGGCAGAGGCCAATCCCTTTGGCGCCATAGGAGCGTGCGCGGCGGGCATCTTTGGGATAATCTGCGTTTGCCCAAACCTGCAGGCGGGAAATATCATCTGCCCAGGAGAGCAGCGCCATCAGTTCGGTTTGTTTTTCCACGTCGGGGGTGGTCAAATCCAGTTTGCCAATGAAGGCTTCGCCAGAAGCACCGTCTAGTGAAATCCAATCCCCTTCTTTGACCAATTTACCATTGGAAGTGAGCTGGCGTTTGTTCATGTCAATGCTGACCATGGAGGCGCCGACGATACAGGGCACACCAAACTGGCGCGCGACCACGGCTGCATGCGAGGTGGCGCCGCCTTCACTGGTGAGGATACCCTTGGCTGCTAACATACCGTGCACATCATCAGGCTTGGTGAAGGGGCGGACCATAATCACATCCTGTCCCTCATCGCGGTGCATTTGCTCAGCTTTATCTGCATCAAAGTAGACTTGGCCTACGGCTGCGCCGGGAGAGGCATTCACGCCGGTTGCCAGCAAGCGGCCTTCTTTCTTGGCAGCATCCTTGGCAGCAACCGAGAACTGCGGGTGCAGCATCAGGTCCACTTGCTCTGGGGTGACGCGTTTGATGGCTTCTTCTTTGCTGATGAAGCCTTCCATGACCATATCGTAGGCAATCTTGATGGCAGCCTGGGCAGAGCGCTTGCCGTTACGGGTCTGCAGCATCCACAGCTTCTTGCGTTCGATGGTAAACTCCACATCCTGCATTTCATGGTAGTGGTTTTCAAGTTTCTCGGCAATCTCTAAGAAGGTTTCATAAGCTTCCGGCAGGTCTTTGCCAAGCCCTGCGATGGGCGAGGTGTTGCGGATGCCGGCTACCACGTCTTCGCCTTGGGCGTTGATCAGGTAATCACCAAACATCTTCTTTTCGCCGGTCTGTGGGTCGCGCGTGAAAGCCACACCGGTGCCTGAGTCGTCACCCATGTTGCCAAACACCATGGTCTGGATATTGACAGCAGTGCCGAGGTCATCAGGGATGTTCTCACGGCGGCGGTAGTCAATGGCGCGCTTGGAATTCCAAGAATCAAAGACAGCTTTGGCAGCCAGTTCTAATTGTTTGAGGGGTTCCTGTGGGAAGTCAAAGCCTTTGACTTTCTTGACGACCTGCTTGAACTTAGCGGTCAGTTCCTGGAGATCAGCCGTGGTGAGCTCGGTATCCATCTTGACGCCTTTTTCTTTCTTTACTTCGTCCAAGACTTCTTCAAATGCTTCGTCATCGATACCCAAGACCACACTGCCGAACATCTGGATAAGGCGGCGATAGGAGTCGTACACAAAGCGGTCGTTACCGGTCAGGGCGACCATGCCTTTGGCGGTTTCATCGTTCATGCCAATATTGAGCACGGTATCCATCATGCCGGGCATGGAGAACTTTGCACCAGAGCGGCAGGAGACCAACAAAGGATTTTGGGCATCGCCAAATTTCTTGCCAGCCCTTTCCTCAACAACTTTGAGGGCAGTTAGAGCCTGGTCCCACATACCTTCTGGAAAATCGTGAATATCCTGGTAGGCATTACAGGCTTCGGTTGTGATGGTAAAGCCGGGGGGTACCGGCACGCCGATGCGTGACATCTCAGCCAGGTTAGCACCTTTGCCGCCCAGTAAACCGCGGACGCCATCCCAACTGCCCGCATATTTCTCTGCTTGTTCAACTTCGCTGAACAAATACACCCATTTTTTTTCTGTCATATTTCCTCCGAAAATTATTAAACTTTACGCGATAATGCGTGGAATTTCTTACTAAACGCCTAATTTTACCATTAAGTAATTTCTAATAAAATATTTAACCGGCAGTTAACCTTCTACGACCTCGTGTGTAATTGGTTTGGATTTTTGGTTTTTTTGCAAAAAATGATTATGATTAGAGGTGGAGCCTGAGCAATGAAAACCCTGTCTAAAATAACCCTCTTAGTGTTCGTCAGCCTGACGCTGATGCTGAGCAGCTGCCTGCCAGACCCCACCCAGCCTTTACAAATTGAGCCTACACTGGAAAGACAGGCAGATACCCCAACTGGCGAAGTGACGCCCACCCCTAATGTTGACGGTGATCAAGAGGAAGATTTCGCCTTGTTGGTGAAATTAGAAGACGTCTTCCCCACGACGATCCTGAAGCTGGACGTGAACACTGGCAGCAGCACACAACTCAACCTGCCTGCAGGTACAGTCTTGGACAGCCTTTCCCAATCGCTGGCAGTCGACCAAAAGACGGCCGTGACCCGCCAGCCCCTGAGCAGCAGTATCAGGGATATGATTTTGGTGGACCTGCCCAGCGGGGAAATCAAGCAGATTTTGAAGCTGTATCTTGAGCAGGAACCCGATTTTCCAGCGATTTACGAAGGACTGCCAGAAGAGACCCGCGCCGCCATGAGCAGGCAAGGCCTGGGGTCTACCTCACTGAGCCTGAGCTATTACGACAGCCTGGGCAAGTATTGGTGGTCTGGGCATGAAGCAAGGTTGTTTTTCGTCGCTGCCAACGCGGACGGTTTTACGCACCTTTTTAGCTATGATGTGCAAAGCCAAGCTATTCAGCAGTTGGAAAACGCACCTTTGTACGTGCGCGATGCCCTGCCCTCGCCAGAAGGCCAGCAGGTCTTGCTAAGCAAGTCGGCAGGTATCAGCCTGGGCAATACGAGCATCAGTGACTATTACCTGCTGGCTGACGATGGATCACTGACCAGCCTAGAGATGCCAGGCACGGGTGAGGATATAACATGGGCATTCCAGTGGCAGGATGAAAGCAGCTTTTTGGCTGAAGCGAAAACAGGCGAAGGCTTGGGGGCATTTGCTTTATACCGATTTAGCATCGCTGCAGACCAATGGGAGACGCTCAGCACGGCACCTTTCCGGGCATTTTACCAGGTTGCAAACCGCTATTTCTTCTTAGACGGCAGCCAAACAGCTGGCACAACCCTAACGGTTATCGGCCCTGAGGGCAGGCAGCAAGCCTGGGTTGACGACGACTGCTTTGGGTTCAAAGCCTCAATGATAGAAGGCTCGGTAATACTCCTGCGCTGTGCAAGTGGCGAGCGCGCCGTGCAGCTTCCTCCGACGATAAGCGACCCAATGTCTGAAGGACTGCGGATAATATTCTCACATGAAAGGTCATCAGTTTTAACCTTACCGCCCCAAGATGACTTTGCCGAAAGTGATTTGATCCGCTTATATGACGAGCAAAGGCAGCTCGTTTTAGAACTAGTGACTGACCCGGTCAGGCAGGCTTTCTGGCAGCCAGATGCACAGGCCTTTTATTACCTGACGCGGCTTGGCTTATACCGGGTACGCCTGGGTACGGACAGCCCAGTTTTGTTTTTAGAACTGACCAGCGATGATTACCGGCAGCTGGATTATGCCTGGGTAGAGTGGTAGACAAAGGACAAGGAGACCAAGATGATACAAGTACCCGCTTGTTTTATCGCGTCACTGCTTTCTCACGAAGAAGCCAGCATCCGCTACCAAACGCGCTTGCTGCTGCTGGACGAGCCTGAAGGCTCAGCGGAAATGCAGGCACTGCGCGAGGGAATCCGCCGCTCTCCGGCTGCAAAAGCCCTCTTGGCCGGTGAATTTGACAGCCATCCTTATAAAAAATGGCTAGGGGCACACTGGGTGTTGGTGAGCCTGGCCGAGATCTATTACCCCAAGGGCGATGCGCAATTGCTGCCATTGAGAGACCAGGTGTACCAGTGGCTTGATTCACCAGATCACAAAAAACATATCCGCCAAATAGAAGGACGCACTCGGCGCTGCGCCAGCCAGGAAGGCAATGCTTTATACGCTTCGCTGGTGCTTGGCTTGGAGAACGATTACACCACAGAACTGGCAGAGAACTTGCTTGCCTGGCAGTGGCCGGATGGGGGGTGGAATTGTGACCGCAAGCCAGCGGCGCAGCATTCCTCGTTTTGGGAGAGCTGCGTGCCCCTACGGGCTTTGACCTGGTATAACAAGCTACACCCCAGCCAGGCAGTTTCGGATGCGATTCAGCGGGCGGCAGAAATATTCCTGAAACGCCATTTATTCCGCAGGCAGGCTGACGGCAGCGTCATGCAGACCGAATTTACCCAACTGCATTACCCAGTCTTCTGGTATTACGATATCTTAACTGGCCTGGAACGGGTGGGAGAGGCTGGCTTACTGGGCGACCCGCGCTGCGCGGAAGCCTTAGACCTCTTAGAAACCAAGCAGCTGCCAGATGGCGGGTTCCCTGCTGAGGGGCGCTTTTACCGGCTGACCAAACCAGAGATCTCAGGTTTTTCCAAGTATGATTGGGGCGGGGTGAGCAAGCGCAAAGCTAACCCCTGGGTGAGCGTGCATGCGCTGTCGGTGTTGAAGCAGGCAGGAAGGCTAAAGCGTTAGAACCCTAAGACTTAATCCGAAATTGGATCAGCCACGTCTTCAGAGCTGGGCTCAGCCTTTTTATAGCCATTCCAGCTGACCTTGGCAGGGTCGTACTGGGTGCGGGCTGGTTTTTCTTCAGCTGGGTAACCAATGTAAATGACATTAAGCGGGGTAACCTCTGCTGGCAGGCTAAGGACCTGGCTGATTCGGTGCTCAAAGGTGTGGATGGGATGCACGCCGCACCAAACGCTGCCTAAACCCAGCGCGCTGGCAGCCAAGAGGATATTTTGCGTGGCAGCGCTGCAGTCTTGCACCCAAAATTTTCCGGTCAGCCGTTTATTAAAAACACCCATGTTGCCGCAGACCACAATAGCCAGGGGGGCATTCATCTTACCAAACACCAGGGTATTCCTGATCTTCTTAAGCAGTTCTTCTTCCGTGACCACCACAAATTGCCAAGGTTGGGTGTTCATGGCGGTGGGGGCTGCCATAGCAGCTTTGAGCAGCTCGGTGATCTTTTCCGTCTCAACGGGTTGATCGGTAAACTTGCGGATGGAGCGGCGGCGGTAAATGAAGGCTAATTTTTCGTCCATGTTTATCCTTCCGCCGCGCGTAGGCTAGTTTCGAGGAGCGCTGTGCCTAGGCCCAGGGGTGCTTCCAACATCGGCATATGCCCTACACCAGGAAGTAATAACAAGCGCGCGTGGGGGTTGGCTTTGGCCATTTCCTGGGAGGCAGGCAGGGGTGTGATCATGTCTTCCTCCCCAGCCACCACCAGGATCGGGCAGGTCAGCGCTTTGAGCGTTTCCATGCGGTCGGGGCGCTCTGCCATACCCAGGCTTGCGCCAATGATGCCTTGGGGGTGCGTCTGGGAGATCATCAACTGCAAAGCCTCGACCAAAGCTTGGTCTTTTGAAAGGCGCGGACCCAAGCTGCCTGCCAGGGCAGAAGCCCCCTGTAATTGTACGGCCTGGGCGGTATCGTAGCGCCCCTGGCGCTTGTCTGGTGCATCCGCGCGGGCATTGGTGGTGATGAGCGCTAACCCGGACAGGCGCCCGGGGTTGGCCGCAGCAAAGGCTAAAGCCACATAGCCGCCTAAAGAGTGGCCGCCAACCATGGCGCGCTCAATACCTAAGGCATCCATAAAAGCAGCCAGGTCAGCTGCTAGGCTGTCCATGCTGTAGGTGCCTTCTCTCACCTCGCTCTGGCCATGTCCACGCAGGTCGGGGGTGATGAAGCGCGCTTTTTCATGGAAAGCCGCCACGATAGGATCCCAAATATGGTAATTTAAACCAAAACCGTGCAGGAGGATGATTGGCTCTGCCTGGCCTTGCTGGCGGTAGGCAATTTCTAGGTCGGGTGTTTTTATTAGCATCGTACTACTCCATTCTCAACCTTTGCCCGCGTCATGGGGGTTAGGGTTATCTTTTAAGTATTGGCGGACAAATTCGATTGCACCAGCTTTATCGCTGACCTGCCCATCCGCCTGGGTTTCTTTAAGCGCTTCCAGGATCTTGGCGAGCTGCGGACCTGGCTGAAGGTTAAAAATCGCCTGCAGGTCATGCCCATCCAGCAGTTTGGGCGGCGAGACAACTTCTTCTTTGCATGCCCACCAGGCTTGGAAGAGAGACAGCACCACGCTGAGCTCTGCCTGCCATTGGGCAGGGGTGAGGGTGTCTTCGTAGGTTGCCAGCAGGTCTGCCAGGCTGAGGAAACCGATATCCAGACCGCAGCCCCCGGTATCACGGAAATAGCGGTAGATGGCGCGTTTTGATGGGGGGAGGGCTTTGGATGCCAGGTGGTGGATGCGCATGTGGTGTTGGGTGAGGCAAGCCAGGTATTTGACCTCGTTGTTGCTAAGAGCTAGCTGGCAGGCACGATAGATAACCGCTTCCTGGCTGCCATCGGCATGACCGTGAAAGTGTAGGCGCCGGTCTAAACCCAGCTTCATGGCTTCGGGTTTGCCTGCATCGTGGTAGAGGGCAGCAAAAAGCAGCAGGCTCAGGCGGCTACGCTCTTCCTGGATGGCTTTCTGCAGGTGGGATACCAGTTCAGGTCGGTAAGGTGCAATGGCCGTGAGAAAATCTTGGAAGTAAGCGGTCAAGTGCGCGGGGCTGTTTGGGTTGAGCAGGGCATCCAGGAGCTGGTCGAGGTAGCTGACCACCTGCAGGGTGTGCTGCCAAAGCGGGTGCACATGCGGCGCAGAGACGGGCACCCGTTTGAGCGCGCATAGTTCCGGCAGCAAGGCTGGCAGGGCGTCCAGGTCGTGCAGGCGGCTGATGGCGCGCTGGGGTTGGGGCAGGCTGAGCAGTTTGAATAGCTCATCGCGCTGGCGCTCAGCGGAAACCTTTGCCAGGTCTGCGCCGGATGCCTTCATGAGGGTTTCGGTGTACGGGTCAAGCTGCAGGTCATAATCTAAGGCCATGCGCACCCCACGCATCACCCGCAGCGGGTCTAGGCGCATGGACTCTTCTGAAGCAACGCGCAAAAAACCTTTCTGCAGGTCTTGTTGCCCACCCAGGGGGTCTATCAGCTGATCGGGCTGGTTGACATCTAGCGCCATGGCATTGATGGTGAAATCCCGTGCGCGCAGGTCTTCCCCCAGGGTCTCCCCTGTAAAGCGCACAAAATCAAGCAGGATGGTCTGCCTGTTAGGCAGAGTGTGGATGACACGGGCAGTCTGGCGCTCGTCATCCAAGATAAAGGCCCGTGCATTTAGCAGGCGCTTGACAGCCCAGGAAATCTGCTGGGTATTGCCGGCAGTGACAAAGTCTAGATCTTTGATCTCACGCTGGCAGAGCAGGTCGCGCACAGCCCCACCGACCAGGTAAAGCGGTTCACCGGCGGCATTAGCACGGCGAACGACCTGCAGAAGCGCCTGGATAGCGTTGTTAAAGCTGGGAATCATAACGGTTCAAATCGACTGTGCCGATGAAGGGCAGGTTACGGTAATACTCATCCATGTCCAGGCCATAGCCAAAGACAAATTTATCTTCAATTTTGAAGCCACAGTAACGAATGGGCACGGGCACTTCGCGGCGCGAATATTTGTCCAGCAGGGTACAGACGGTCAGCGAGGCCGGGTTGCGGGTGCTGAGCAGCTCGATCACTGATGAGAGCGTACGCCCGCTGTCGATGATATCTTCAACGATGATCACATCGCGGCCGGTAATGCTGGTGTTTAAATCAAGCGTGATGCGCACCTCCCCGGAGGATTTGCGCGCACCGCTGCCGTAGGAGGCAACCGCCATGAATTCAATAGCAACAGGCACATTGACCTGGCGGATCAGGTCGGTCAGGAACATGACCCCGCCGCGCAGGATGCAGATCATTAGGAGCTGCTTGCCAGCGTAATCACGGCTGATTTCAGCGCCTAACTCGGCGATGCGTGCTTGCAGGGTTTCGGAAGAGATCAGGACTTCATCGAGGTAGTCAGAGTAATGCTGCATCGATCACCTCTCAATCACGCGGTACTTCATGGCAGTGACGGCAGCGCGCTTCGTACATTTCTGAAGCGCCTACAATCACAATAGGGTCGTCATAATGAGCAGGTTTGCCATTGACCAGGCGCTGGGTGCGGCAGGCCAATTCCCCACAGACCATGCAAATGGCATTGAGTTTATCCACGTGCTCTGCTTTGGCAATAATAGTGGGCATGCAACCGAAAGGTTCGCCGCGAAAGTTCATATCCAGGCCGGTCACAATCACACGCAACCCACCATTGGCAAGCTGGTCGATGACTTCAATGATGCCATCGTCAAAAAACTGGGCTTCATCGATGCCAACCACGGTGGTGTCTTTTTCAAGGAGTTCAATTATTTGGGCAGAGTTGGAAACCGGGATAGCTTGGAATTCATTCCCAGAATGCGAGGTCACTTTGCCCATGGCATAGCGATTGTCGATGATCGGTTTGAATACCTGCACCTTTTGCTTCGCGATGGTTGCCCTGCGGAGACGGCGAATAAGCTCTTCGGTTTTACCGCAGAACATAGAACCTGTAATCACTTCCAAGGACCCAAATTGTTGCTTCATATAACACCTCCAAAAAAGAACAGGCAGATGCTGCCATCTGCCTGTAAGTTTACTAAATTTATTGAAATTTTGAAATATTAGACGTCAATTTCGTCTGCCGCTGCAGGGATGGTGTAGCCAAATTTCCTGAGACTTTTCTTCATATCAATCAGGGATTTGCGGCCAAAGCCTTCAATATCCAGGACGGCTTTTGAGCCTTCTTCAAGCTTTGCCAGCAGCTGGCCCACATTGCGAATTTCGGCTTTTTCAAGCGCTGAAACAGCACGGGCACCAATGTTAAGATCACTGACAGGGCGATCCATGGAGGTTTGGGCTTCTTCTTTGGCTTTCAAGTCTGAAACGTAATCCTGGCGGACCTGGAGACGCTTGTAGAAGCGATCTACCTGGCCTTCGCGGTCTAAGATTCGCTGCTGTTGACCAGTATAGAAGGGGTGGCAGTTTGAGCAAACTTCGGTACGGATTTCTGGAATAGTTGAACCAGTCGTCCAAGTTGCGCCACAAGAGGCACAGGTTACCTTTGCTTCTGGATAGTATTTAGGATGAATCTTTTCTTTCATGTCTGCTTTCCTTTACGCCTTTACCTGGTCTACAGGCTCTTGGGTTTCAAATACATGAACCTTTTTGCGTCCACCGGGCATTGTTTCATATTTAACAAAGCCTTCAATGGTGGCAAATAAGGTGTAATCGCGACCCATGCCAACATTCCAGCCGGGGTGTACCTTGGTGCCGTGCTGGCGAACCAAAATATTGCCGCTGAGCACGTGCTCGCCACCGAATTTTTTAATGCCTAGTCGTTGTGACTGGCTATCTCGTCCGTTGCGGGATGACCCGCCGCCTTTTTTATGTGCCATTTTACCTACTCCAAGCTAATTGATTCAACCTGCAGGCGAGTATATTGCTGCCGGTGACCAGTTTTTTTACGATAATGAATCTTCGGTTTGTATTTAAAAACCAGGATTTTGCGGCCTTTGAAATGCTCTAAGACGGTAGCCTTCACTGAGGCACCCGCTACGGTTGGGGAACCAACATTTACATGGCCGTCATTTGAGGTGAGCAGAACTGTATCTAGGACTACTTCCTCGCCAACTGCCTGCGGCAGCAGATCAACAGTGATCACACCGCCTTCGACGGCACGGTACTGTTTGCCGCCGGATTCAATAATTGCATATTTCATTTTTATCTCCAATCTTCACTTAACCACAATGTTTGCGTTGCACCGCCAACTTGCGGGAAAGTTGGGTTACATAATTTACCCCAGCGATCTTCTGCCGGGGCAAGGACAACATATTATACAGTGATGTGGGCTGGCTGTCAACCCGAATTGCCAGTTGCTTTGGCTAAAAACCTTGATTTAGCCAGTTAATTTCTAACATTTCGCGGCTTTTAGGCCTCCTCCTGCGCAATGCCCAGGTAGGCTTCGATAACAGACGGGTTCTGCAGTACTTCCTGCGCTTCTCCCTCCAGGACGATCTTGCCAGTCTCGAGGACGTATGCGCGGTGGGCAATGCTGAGCGCCATTTGGGCATTCTGCTCCACCAAGATGACATTAACGCCATTCTGATTGATATCCTGGATGGTATCAAAGATCTGTTCCACAAAAATGGGCGAGAGTCCCATGGAAGGTTCGTCCAGCAGGATCAGTTTGGGGTTCGCCATCAAGCCGCGCGCTATGGCTAACATTTGCTGCTCGCCGCCGGAAAGCGTGCCGCCTAATTGCTTGTAGCGTTTCTCAAGAATGGGGAATTTCTTGAACATCAACGCGATATTCTCGTTTATCAGGGCACGATCGGTTACGGTGAAAGCGCCCATTTCCAGGTTTTCCATGACGGTCATGGCGGGGAAGATTTTTCGCCCTTCCGGCACTTGGACAATGCCCATTTTTACGATTTTCGGGGCAGGGATATTGGTGATATCTTCATCTAGGTAGGTTACCTGGCCTTGGGTGGCAGGCAAGATACCCGAAATGGTATTGAGCAGGGTCGATTTCCCGGCACCGTTCGCGCCGATCAGCGTGACAATTTCGCCTTCCTGGAGGTTAAAGCTAACCCCTTTCAAGGCATGGATGGCGCCATAATGGACGTGTAGATCAGTAACTTTAAGCATGGCTCCGCCTTTGTGACTTGTATTTTTCAGAC
>Ga0209723_1004965_pt1 | contig 14181 bp, 10 predicted proteins | sample BiotimSIPDNA_2_FD_185750 | JGI IMG/M metagenome (GOLD analysis project Ga0209723, IMG submission 185750) | Anaerobic biogas reactor microbial communites from Washington, USA - Biogas_R2 time_0 SIP DNA (SPAdes) (version 2) | ecosystem: Engineered > Bioreactor > Anaerobic > Unclassified | place... | reverse complement strand
GCGATATAAAAAATATATTGGACAAACAATAAATACTGAATTTTGTGGTCAAAAATTAAATATCAAAATAATAGGTGATATAAGTGTGGATATGAATTTTGGAACAGGAGCTTTAGGAGTAACTCCAGCTCATTCTATAATAGATTCTCAAATGGCTCAAAAAAATAATTTACCTACTATCAAAGTTATAAATGAGCAAGGATTAATTAAAGAAAATTTTGGAAAGTTTTCTGGTCAAACTGTTTTACAGGCCAGAGCTATGATTGTAAAAGAATTAAAAAAACAAAACCTTATAGAAAAAGAAGAGGAAATAAATAATAACCTATCAATTTGTTATCGTTGCGATACTCCCATTGAACCTCTACCCTCTAAACAATGGTTTGTAAGTGTGGATAAAAAGTTAGATCGTTTAAATGGTAAATCTTTAAAAGAAAAAGCTTTAGAAGTAGTTCAAGAAAAACAAATAGAATTTATTCCGGATCGATTTACTAAAAGATATATGGATTGGACTTCTAATTTACATGATTGGTGTATTAGCCGACAAATTTGGTTTGGACATCAAATTCCAGTTTGGTATAAAGATAATGATATCCGTGTTGGAGATAAACCACAAGAAGAAGGTTGGATTCAAGACCCAGATACCCTAGATACTTGGTTCTCTTCTGGAATGTGGACTTTTTCAACTTTAGGTTGGCCAGAAAATTTTGTAAATAATAAAAAAATAAATGAATTAGAAAAATATCATCCAACTCAAATGTTAGAAACTGGTTATGAAATTATAACTTTATGGGTATCTAGAATGGTTATTATATCTCTTTTTGCCTTAAATGAAATCCCTTTTGAAAAAGTTTATCTTCATGGAACAGTACTTGATAAAAATGGTAAAAAAATGAGTAAATCAAAAGGTAATGGAATAGATCCTTTAGATGTTATAAAAGAATTTGGTACTGATGCTTTAAGATTATCCCTTTTAATAGGCAATACTCCCGGAAATGATATGCGTTATAGCGAAGAAAAGGTAGCTAGTAATCGTAATTTTATAAACAAACTTTGGAATATTAGTCGATTCATAATAATTAATACTGATGATTTATCGGATAATTATGATAAAAATAATTTAAGTTTAAGTGATAAATGGATATTGAATCGTCTTAATAATTTAATAATAGAATCAAGAAAAAATTTACAAGAATATCAATTTACTTTAGTTGGAGACAAATTAAAAGATTTTACTTGGAATGATTTAGCTGATTGGTATATTGAAGCTAAAAAATTTGAGAAAAATGATAATAATAAAATATTAATTTTTATACTAAAAAATATTTTAAAATTATGGCACCCTTTCATTCCTTTTATAACTGAAGTTATTTGGCAAGAATTAGGAGAAAAAGAAACTATAATGATTGCTTCTTGGCCTCAAGATATGAATATTTCTTTTAATTCTGAAGAACAAGATTTTGAATTGATAAAAGAAATAATAGTAGCCATAAGAAATGCGCGTTTTGTTAATAAAGTAGAACCTGGAAAAAAAATTAAAGCTATAATTATAGCTGGTGATAAAGAATCCTTAATAAAAAAACAAAAATATCTTATTCAAAATTTAAAAACTGGTATTTCAGAAATTGAATTTATTTCCGATAACACTAACTCAGATAAAAATAATATTATTTTAATAAACATTGGAACTATTGAAATTCATTTACTAGGAACCATAGATGAAGAAAAAGAAAAAATGCGTCGTAATAAAGAAATTGAAAATTTAAATAAAATGATAAGTATTATTGAAAAGAAATTAGCTAATAATGACTTTATTACCAAAGCTCCAGCTGAATTGATTCAAAAAGAACAAGAAAAATTAAAAAATTATAAAATAGAGTTAGATAAATTAAAAAATAATATATAAAATATGTCATTAAAAAAATATTTATTAGCCATGTCTAGTCTTACTATACTTTTATGGATTGTTTTTATTTGGTTAATAAATTCTATCAATCCAGAAACTACTAATTGGTTTGGTTTTGCTTTCTTTTATTTTTCTCTATTCCTATCTTTAAGTGGAACAATAGCTTTAATTGGTTTTTTACTAAGAAAAAAGTTTTCAAAAAATACCTTAGATTTTTATTTAGTAAAAACATCTTTTAGGCAATCATTTTTATTTTCTTTTTTAATCACCACTGTTTTATTTATGTTAGCCGAACATATATTTTCCTGGTTAAACATCCTTATCCTTATAATCATCCTATCAATTATTGAATATCTCTTAATTAATAAAAAATAATAATAACAATATGAAAGAAAAACTATTAAAAATAAAAGATGAAATAATAAAGAGGTTAAACGAAATAGAATTAGATGAAGAATTAAAAGAATTAGAAGATAAATACATGAGTAGAAAGAGTGAATTTAATTCTTTGTTAAAAAATATAAAAAATTTAGATATTGATTTAAAAAAAGAGGTTGGTAATTTAGCTAATTCTATAAAAAAAGAGATAAATGAAAAAATAGTAGAAACTAAAAATAAATTTAATAAAAACAATTATTCTGAAGTAATTGATCCAACTCTACCGGGAGAAATATTAGAAAAAGGACATCTTCACCCCATTACTACAGTCAGAAATGAAATAGAAGAATTGTTTTCATCTATGGGCTTTATGGTTTTAGAAGGACCAGAATTAGAAAGTGATTATTACAATTTTTCAGCTCTAAATTTTCCTAAATATCATCCAGCTCGAGAAATGCAAGATACTTTTTTCATAGATGCTAAGAATAAAGACGGTGAACATGATACTATAATGAGAACTCAAACTTCTCCTATGCAAATAAGAGCTATGGAAAAATATGGAGCCCCAATTAAAGCTATTATGCCGGGACGTTGTTTTAGAAATGAAGCCACTGATGCTCGTCATGAACATACTTTTTATCAAGTAGAGGGCTTAATGGTTGGAGAAAATATTAATTTTTCTAATTTAAAAAACTTTTTAGAGACAGTTGGCAAAAAACTATATGGTCCCAGCACTAAATTAAGAATGAGACCTAAATATTATCCTTTTGTTGAACCGGGAAGTAATGGTGAATATACTTGTTTTCTATGTCAAGGAAAAGGTTGTCGAGTTTGTAAACACACAGGTTGGTTAGAAGTTTTAGGTTGTGGAATGATTCATCCTGAAGTTTTAAAAAATACTGGAATAGACCCTGAAAAATATTCAGGTTTTGCTTTTGGCTTTGGCTTAGATCGTTTAGTAATGCTTAAATACAATATTGACGATGTTAGACTATTAAATAGTGGCGACCTAAGATTTTTAAAACAATTTTAAAATATTTAAATAAATTAATCATATGAATATTTCATTAAACTGGTTAAACGAATATGTAAATTTATCAAACGTTGATCCAGAAAATATAAAAAATAAATTAACTACCCATACCGTAGAAGTAGAAAAAATAATTCAACAAAAAGATTTGTTTAAAAATGTAGTGGTAGCTAAAATTTTAGAAATAAAAAAACATCCTCAAGCTGATAAACTTCAATTAGCTATAGTTGATGCTGGAGAAAAAGAAAATATTGAAGTGGTATGTGGAGCTCCTAATATTGTTGTTGGGCAAATAGTTCCTTTGGCTAAAGTAGGAGCAATATTACCTAACGGTTTAGAAATAAAACCAACCGTAATAAGAGGGGAAAAATCTAATGGAATGTTATGCGCAGCTGATGAATTAGGATTAGGAACTGATCATAGTGGAATAATGATATTGGATAATAAAGCTAAAATTGGACAAGATTTTGGCTTATACTTAAATCTAAATGAAATTATTTTAGAAATTGATAATAAATCTTTATCAAATCGTCCTGATTTATGGAATCATTACGGACTAGCTAGAGAATTAAGCGTTATTTTTGATAAAAAATTAAATAATTATGAAACTAAAAAAATAAAAATAAAAAAAAGTAAAACTCCAATAGAAAATATTAAAGTTGAAATAAAAGCTAAAAATTTATGTAAAAAATACTTAGCTTTAAAAATAGATAATATAAAAATAGATGAATCACCTACTTGGTTAAAAAATAAATTAACCGCTATTGGTTTAAACCCTATAAATAATATTGTTGATATCACTAATTATGTAATGATGGCTATCGGACAACCTCTTCATGCTTTTGATGCCGAAAATATAAAAAAAATAATAGTTCGTCGAGCTGAAAAAAATGAAACTATAATAACCTTAGATGATCGAGAACATAAATTAGTAGAAGATGATTTGATTATCGCTTCCGAAAAAGAAGCTATAGCTCTAGCTGGTATTATGGGTGGAAAAAATAGTGAAATAAATAACACCACTTCCTCTATTATTATAGAATCAGCTAATTTTGATGCTGTTTCTGTAAGAAAAACCGGTCAAAGATTGAACTGCCGAACTGATGCTGTTATGCGTTTTGAAAAGGGATTAGATCCTAATCTTTGTCAAATAGCTATAGAAAAAGTAGCTGAAATAATAAAAGAAATATGTCCAACAACTATTTTCCAAAATGATTTAATAAGTGAAGGGACCTACGAAGATGAAGAAAAAACTATCAATCTAGATTTAGCTTGGACTGAAAAAATTATTGGAGAAAAAATAGAAGATAAAAAAGTAAAAAATATTTTAGAAAAATTAGGATTGAAAATAAAAAAAATAATTCCGGCTTCAATGAATAATGGAGAAATTTGGGAAATGATTATTCCTTCTTGGAGAAAAAAAGATCTACAAATAAAAGAAGATTTAATAGAAGAAATAACTAGAATTTATGGTTATGATAATTTAGTTTCTAATGTTCCAGAAAATAAAATATTCCCTCCAGAAAAAGATGCTGAATTAGAATTAATTAAAAAAATAAAACAAATATTAGCTTTTAGCTATAAAATGACCGAAACCTATAACTATTCCTTTGTTAGTGAAGAACAATTAATAAAACTTAATTCTGATCCTAGTACTTATATAAAATTATTAAATCCTTTATCCTCTCAATACACCATGTTAAAACAAAGTCTTTTAACAAATATGTTATCTAATGTTAAAACTAATCAATCTAAATATGATAAAATATTTTTATTTGAAATAGATAATATATTCCTTCCTATCGCTGGTGGACCCGATAAAGATAATAAAAAAACAGAGAAATTACCTTATCAAGAAAAAAAACTAGGACTTATACTATCCAATAATTCTAAACAAAATTTTATTACTTTAAAAAATGTAATTTTTAATGCTTGTTTAGAAATTGCTGACAATCAAATAATAGATTTTTTACCAACTGAATCAATAATAACTTGGGCCAATGATAAAGAAAAATGTTTAATAATGTTAAATGGTAAAGAAATAGGCTATTTAGCTTCAATTAATAATGAAATTTTAAATAAAAATGGAATAAAAAAACAAACTGTTTATGCTGAAATAAGTTTAAAAACATTATTACATACTATAATATCTGGACCAACAAAACAATATCAAGCCATTCCTAAATTTCCAGCTATTAATAGAGATTTGGCTTTTGTAATTGATCAAAAAATATTATATAATGATATTAGTAAAGAAATAAAGAAATTTCATCCTCTTATCAAAGAAGTTGAATTATTTGATGTCTATTCAGGGCAAAATTTAGAAACTAATAAAAAAAGTATGGCTTTCCATATTTTATACCAATCCGATGAACGAACTTTAAATCATGAAGAAATAGAAAAAATTCAAAAGAATTTAATAAAAACCTTGCAAGAAAAATTTAATGCTCATATTAGAGATTTCTAAATCTCTTTTAAATAAAAATTAATAAAAAAATATGTTTGAAACAAGTAGAGATATATTAAATATATCTATTTCCACTGCTGTAGTAGTTTTGGTTATATTTCTTTGTATAACCTTATATTATTTAATTGCTAATTTAAAGAGAATTAATAAAATTAGTGGGCAGATAGAAAAAGGAGTTGATAAGGTTGATAATTTAATTGATTTAATAAGAAACAAGTTAAAACAAAGTAATTCTTATCTTATGCTATTAGGAAATTTAGTAGAAAAAGGGCTTGATTTTTTTAATAACCGAAAACAAGAGAAAAGAGAGGAATATGAAAATAATGATAAGAAAAATAACAAAAAAACAAAAAAGTAAATGAAAAAAATTATTCTAACTGGTGATAGACCCACTGGACAACTTCATATTGGTCATTTATTTGGATCATTACTAAACCGAGTTAAATTACAATCGGATTATGATACCTATATTATGATAGCTGATGTTCAAGCTTTAACTGATAATTTTAATAATCCCGAAAAAGTTAGAGAAAATGTCATGGAAGTAGTTTTAGATAACTTAGCGGTTGGTATAGACCCAAAAAAATCAACCATCTTTATTCAATCATTAATTCCAGAAATAGCCGAATTAACTGTTTTTTATTCTAATTTAGTAACTATTAATAGATTACAAAGAAATCCAACCGTTAAAGAAGAAATAAAACAAAAAAAAGAATTATTTAAGGATAGTGTTACTTATGGATTCTTAGGTTATCCCATTAGTCAAGCAGCTGATATTACTGCTTTTGATGCTGATTTAGTACCAGTAGGAGAAGATCAATTACCCATGTTAGAACAAACTAGGGATATTGTAAAAAAGTTTAATAATATTTACGGAAAAACTTTAAAAATACCTGAGGCGTTAGTGGGAACATTTGGAAGAGTTAAAGGATTAGATGGAAGTAATAAAATGAGTAAAAGTTTAAACAATGCTATATATATAGCTGACTCTCCAGAAATAATAGAGAATAAAATAAAAAAAGCTTTTACTGATCCTAAGAAAATAAAATTAAATGATAAGGGTCATCCCGAAAATTGTAGTGTTTATTACTATCATCAAATTTTCAATTCACCCAATTTAAAAAATATAAAAAGTGAATGTCAAAATGGACAACGAGGTTGTGTTCAATGCAAAAAAGAATTAAGTGAAAATATTATTAATTTTTTAAAACCAATACAAGAGAAAAGAAATTATTATAAGAATCATCCTGAACTAATTGAAGATATATTAAAAAATGGAACACAAAAAGCCAGAGAGAAGGCTGAAGGAACATTAAAAAGAGTAAAGGAAAAGATGAAGCTAAATTATTTTTAAAAATTATAATAAATTATATACAGTAATAAAATAAAACAACTTTAAGTTGTTTTATTTTTATTATACACAGATTGTAAAGATTTAAATATAATTCAACTAATTAAAATCCGAAACTAAATATTGTTCCAAAATCGTAAGTTCCACCATATGATGTCATTCCATAAAAAGTATCATTATAAATAATCAAATCTCCGTATGGATTACTACCATTAGTATTATCAAAATCATGAAGCTTGGTAAAATCGATACCGTCAGGATCAATTTTAAAAATTGTTCCCATATCATCATTTCCACCATCTTTTGTCATACCATAAAGAACATCATTATAAACAACTAAATCTCCGTTTGGCCATTTACCATTAGTGTTATCAAAATCATGAAGTTTAGTAAAATCGGTACCATCGGGATTAATTTTGAATATAGTCCCATAATCATTGTCTCCACCATCTTCAGCCATTCCATAAAGAACATTATTATAAACAATTAAACTACCATATGGATCCCTACCATTAGTGTTATCAAAATCATATAATTTTGTGAATTCACTGCCATCGGGATTAATTTTAAATATTACTCCAAAATCATCATTTCCACCATCTTTTGTCATACCATAAAGAACATCATTATAAACAACTAAATCTCCGTTTGGGAATTTACCATTAGTGTTATCAAAATCATGAAGTTTAGTAAAATCGGTACCATCGGGATTAATTTTAAATATTGTTCCATAAATACTTCCAATACTAGATTCGATCATTCCATAAAAAATATCATTATAAACAATCAAATCTCCGTATGGATTACTACCATTAGTATTATCAAAATCATATAATTTTGTGAATTCACTGCCATCGGGATTAATTTTAAATATTGTTCCCATATCATTAGTTCCACCTCTATTTGTTGTTCCATACAAAACATCATTATAAACAACTAAATCTCCATATGGATTTCTACCATTTGTATCATCAAAATCATGAAGTTTAGTAAAACCAGTACCATCGGGATTAATTTTAAAAATTTTTCCACAATTATTAGTTCCACCTTCTACCGTCATTCCGTAAAAAATATCATTATAAACCGTTAAACTGCCATATGGATATTTACCATCTATATCGTCAAAATTATGAAATTTGGTAAAACTAACACTAGAACTTTCCTGTCCAGAACAAGCAGTTGTCATTATTCCATTAGGAATTGCACATTTTTCTCCTTGAGATAAACTTGCAATTTGACCTCCCAAACAAAAAGAAATTTGATAGGAAGAATTATTTGTTCCTGATGGAGAATATATGTATTCATTGTTAGAAGAATTACAATCTCCATCAGCTGGTGTAGGCGCTTGAGGAAAATCAGACATATACACTATTCCATTATATGCTATAGAATTACTAGCTGTAATACTAGCTAACTCTGGATAAGAACCAACATTATTGTAATACAATCTTAAAGCTGTTTGAATTTGCTTAATATCAGCTATTCTTTTAGCATCCCTAACTCCTCGACGTGAATTTTGAACAGCAATTACGGCTATAGTAGTTAATACTCCAATCACAACAACTACTACTACCATTTCAATAAGAGTAAAAGCTTTTTTATTTATTTTTATCATATTTTTAAAATAAAGAATAAAATTATTTAAAATAATTAAGGCTTAAAACTAAATATTGTTCCACCATAATATGCTCCCCCTTCATATGTCATTCCATATAAAACATTACTATATTCTATTAAACTTCCATATGGATAGTAACCATTAGCTTCATCAAAATCATATAATTTAGTAAAACCACTTCCATCGGGGTTAATTTTAAATATTATTCCATAATTATTTGTTCCTCCTTCATATGTCATTCCATATAGAGTATTATTATATTCAATTAAACTTCCGTATACATCGCTACCATTAGTATTATCAAAATCATGTAATTTAGCAAAATCACTACCATCGGGATTAATTTTAAATATTGTGCCGTAATTATTTACTCCGCCATATTCAGTCATTCCATAAAAAACATCATTATATTCTATTAAACTTCCAGCTGGACCATCACCATTAATACTACTAAAATCATATAATTTGGTAAAAGTATCATCTGCGGGATTAATTTTGAATATTGTACCATTATCATTTACTCCTCCTCCACCAGCCATTCCATATAAAAAATTATTATATAAAATAAAACTTCCGTCTGGATAACGACCATTAGTATCATCAAAATTATATAGCACAGTAAAACCACTACCATCAGGATTAATTTTGAATATTGTTCCCTTACTATATGTTCCTCCATAACTGGCCATTCCATATAAAACATTATTATATTCAATTAAATCTCCATATGGCCAAGCACCATTAGTACTATTAAAATTATGAATAACAGTAAAATTAGTACCGTCAGGATTAATTTTAAATATTGTTCCTTTATCACTTATTCCACCAGATTCAGTCATTCCATAAAAAACATCATTATATTCTATTAAATTTCCTTCCGTATAACTACCACCACTACCGCAAGCAAAATCATGTAATTTAGTAAAACCACTACCATCGGGATTAATTTTGAATATTGTACCACAATAATTTGTTCCTCCTTGACATGTCATTCCATATAAAACATTATTATATGCGACTAAATCTCCATATGGATCTTCACCATTATTATTAAAAAAATCAAATTCATGCAATTTGGTAAAGCCAACTGGAATACTTGAATTATAACAATTACCTGACAATATTCCATTAGGAGTAGCACATTTTTCTCCTGATGATAAATTTCCAACTTGATTTCCTAAACAAAAAGAAATTTCATAAGAATAATTATCTTCTCCAATAGGAATATATAAATATTCATTAGTTAAAGAATCACAATCACCATCTGGTGGTGTAGGAGCTTGAGGAATTTGTTCCATATAAACAACAGATCCTGTACTCAGAGATTCACCAAAATTAATACTAGGTGGATAAAAACCATTATCATGTATATATAATTCTAAAGCTGTTTGAATTTGTTTTATATCAGCTATTCTTTTGGCATCTCGGGCACTTTTACGAACATTTTGTAATGAGGCAACAGCTAAAGTAGTTAATATACCAATAACAACTATTACTACTAATAATTCTATGAGAGTGAAGGCTTTTTTGTTTATTTTATTCATGTTATTAAATAATTATATTTATATTATAACAAAAAAGAGATATAAACAAAATACGTACTTTTATTAATTATTCACATTCTTTATTAGAACATTTTATACCACCCTTATCCATAACTAACAACGAACCACATTTTTTACATTTTTCACCTGTGGGTTTAGCAAAATAAGCATTTTTACATTTAGGATAATTATTACAAGCATAAAAAACTCCTCGACGAGAAAACCTTTTTACAATTTTACCAGTTTTACAAACAGGACAAGAAATTTCTTTTTCTGCCTCTCCATTTTTATCAATATTTTTTATATTTTTACACTTAGGATAAGCACTACAACCTAAAAATGGACCGAATTTTCCAATTCTAGCTATCATATCAGCTCCACATTTATCACATTTTTCATTTTTATACTTCTCTTTTAATTCTTCTAACTCTTTACTATCGGGTTGAGATCCCTCTTTTTTCATTGATTTTATATTATGACATTCGGGAAAATCACTACAAGCTAAAAATTTTCCATAACGACCTGTTTTAATTATCATTTTAGCTCCGCACTTTTCACAAATTTCATTGCTTTCTTCTTCTGGCATAAATTTTTGTTTATCTAATTCTTTATATTTATTTTCTAAATTTTTATGAAATGGTTCCCAAAAACTTCTTACTACTGGAACCCATTCTTTTTTACCAATAGAAATATCATCCAAATTATTTTCCATATCAGCCGTAAATTTATAATTTACTATATCAGGAAAATGATTTACTAATAAATCAATAACTATGAAAGCGATATCAGTTGGAAATAATCTTTTTTTGTCATCTCTATTTACATAATTTCTATCAATAATAGTAGCTATAGTTGGAGCATAAGTAGAAGGACGACCAATTCCATGTTTTTCTAATTCCTTAACTAAACTAGCATCAGAATATCGTGCTGGAGCTTGAGTAAAATGTTGGTTTTTATTTATTTTATCTAATTCTAAATTATCATTTTTATTCAAAACTGGTAATTCATTTTCACTAATTTTTTCTGGATAAATTTCTAAATAACCTTTAAATTTTATAGTTTGTCCAGTGGCTCTAAATAAATATTCTCCTTTAGAACCAGCTTGTATATCAATAGCCATAGTATCTAAAATGGCTGAGGTCATCTGTGAAGCTAAAGCTCGTTGCCAAATTAATTGATAAAGTTTAAATTGATTTTTATCTAATTTATTAATTAATTTTTGTGGTTCATTAAAAACTATAGTAGGACGTATAGCTTCATGAGCTTCTTGAGCAGTTTTATCTTTAGTTTTAAAAATCCTACCCCCCCTTGATAAATATTTATCACCTAATTTTGTTTTTATATAATCAATTGATTCATTTTTGAATTTATCAGATAAATTCAAAGAATCGGTTCTCATATAGGTTATAAAACCCATTTCATATAATTTTTGAGCTATGGTCATAGTTTGTTTAGCGCTAAAACCTAAGCGATGATTAGCTGTTTGTTGTAAAGTTGAAGTAATAAAAGGAGGTAGAGGATTCTTCTTACCTTCTTTGCTTTCAATATTGGCAACCAACCACTGTCCTTTATTTAAACTAGTAATTGTATCATCAGTATCAACTTCTTTTTTAAAATGAAACTTATTTACCGTTTTATTATTTATTTTGAATAATCTGGCTGAGAATAAATCATTATTCTTTTTTAGGATTGCTTCAATATCCCAATATTCCTGAGGAATAAATGCTTTAATTTCTTTTTCTCGTTCCACTATTAATCTAACGGCCACGCTTTGAACTCTACCAGCTGATAACCCTTTAGCCACTTTTTTCCATAAAAAAGGTGATAATTTATAGCCAACTAAACGATCTAAAACTCTTCGAGCTTGTTGAGCATCAACCATTTTTTTATCTATTTTTCTAGGATTATCAATGGCTTTTAAAATAGCTTCTTTAGTTATTTCATGAAAAGCAATTCTTTTTATATCTTTATCATTAATTGATAAAACATTTGATAAATGCCAAGCAATAGCTTCTCCTTCTCGGTCTTCATCAGAGGCTAATATTACAGAATTAGCTGTTTTAGCTATTTTTTTTAATTCAGAAACTCTTTTTTTTGATTTAGTAGGAACTATATATTTAGGATTAAAATCGTTTTCTAAGTCTATTCCTAATTCACTTTTTGGTAAATCACAAACATGGCCGAAAGATGATTCAACTATATATTTACGATCTAAAAATTTAGCAATGGTTTTGGCTTTAGTTGGCGATTCAACTATTATTAAATTCATATATTATTTGTAAATTTTATAAAACAATTATAATATTAAAACAAAAAAAACACAAATTTATATTATTTACACCATAAATCTAGTATATCATCTATTTTATTAACTACTACCGCTCCTTTCTTAATCAAATAATTATTTCCATTATAGGCTTCATTAAAAATATCGGCTGGAACACTTAAGACTTCTCTACCTTCTTCTAAAGCATGCTTAGCTGTTATTAAAGAACCTGATTTTTGACTAGCCTCAATTATTAATATAGCTTTACTTAAACCGGCAATAATTCTATTTCTTTGTGGAAAATTATAAGGAAAAGCTGGCGTCTTTAAAGGAAACTCTGAAATAACCAAACCATCATTTTTAATTATTTCATCAACTAAACTCTTATTAAAAGATGGATAAATACTATAATAATCCAATCCCGAGCCTAATATAGCTATTGTTTTCCCTTTATTATCTATTGTTATTCTGTGAGCCATAGAATCAATACCAATAGCTAAACCACTAATAATAGCTATATTATTTTGAATTAAAGGAGGAATAAGTGAAAAAGCTATTTTTTCTCCATAGGAAGTCATTTTTCTAGATCCAACTACTGATAAAGAATAATCCCAATTAATATCTAAATTACCTTTATAATAAAAAAGGGGTGGAGGGTTATATATATTTTTTAATAATTTTGGATAATTAATGTCAGAAAAAATACAAATTTGTATTTTTTCTTTTTCTATTTGATTTAAAACTCTTTCTATGTCAAAATTTTTTCTTTTTTCTACAAAAGAAAAAACTGTTTTTGAATTTAAACCAGATTTAAGTAAATCCGAATAACTACTAAAAAAAGCTTTAGTTAAAGAACCAAAACTTTTCAATAATAATTTGTATTGTTGATAAGTAAAATTAATTAAACAATTAAAAGCAATATAATATATTCGTTCATTATAATTTTTCATTTTCTAATTATAACAAAAGAATAATGATTTTTTTATTAATTATTTATAAAAAGAAAATAAAATTTATTAATCAACCTTTATTATGGCATTAGGTATGGCATTATTTACTCCAGCCTTTAAACTACCAGTATCGTTTCCTAAACAAAAAGATAAAGAATAAGAAGCATTAGAATCATGTGCTGTGTATAAAAAAACATTATTTATACTATCACAATCTCCATCAGCTGGTGTAGGAGCATCAGGAACATACATCATATAAATATTATCATCACGACCGATAGTCCCTGTTATACTCTCAGGATATTCGTTATAATCATTATAATACAATTCTAAAGCAACTTGGATTTGTCTTATATCAGAAACTCTTTTTGCATCTCGTGCTCGACCTCTAGCTCCCTGTAAAGAAACAGCTGAAAAAGAGGCTAAGATTCCAATAATAGATATTACTACCAATAATTCAATAAGTGTAAAAGCTTGTTTATTTATTTTTATCATAAATATATAATTTTAATTTATTACTATAATTATAACAAAAAAGAAATACAAATGTAAAGGCTAAATAGAAATGTCATAGTGGCGGGCAAAATAGAAATGTCATACCCCCCTCTTTTTTATCATTTTCCAGTTGTTTCTACGGGCTGTTTTTTGTTGTTTAAAAACTGTTTCCTCCAAGG
>Ga0209723_1004958_pt1 | contig 14196 bp, 12 predicted proteins | sample BiotimSIPDNA_2_FD_185750 | JGI IMG/M metagenome (GOLD analysis project Ga0209723, IMG submission 185750) | Anaerobic biogas reactor microbial communites from Washington, USA - Biogas_R2 time_0 SIP DNA (SPAdes) (version 2) | ecosystem: Engineered > Bioreactor > Anaerobic > Unclassified | place... | reverse complement strand
TGACCGAGGACAATGTTGACTTCGTGCTCTCCCCCTGCTCAACGGCGAGCCTGCAGGCTGCGGCCCCCATATTCGACCAGTACGGTTATCTGATGATCGGCGCCGAAGGCGGCGGAACCGACACAAAGCCGCTCTATGATGAATATGAGGATATATTCTTCACAACTTCTTTCAGTGTGCATCAGGTCCCGAAAATGGCAGAGATTTTCAATGAGCTTGGCGTAAAGAAAGTGTTTATCACCTACATGCAGGATGCTCACGGTCTTGAGTATATCGAAACCACGCATGAAGAATTCCCCAAATACGGTATTGAGTACGTAGAAGTCGCCGCTCCCTGGGACTTTGCCGACATGACTCCTATCATCACCCAGGCGATGGAATCGGGCGCGGATGCTTTCGTAGCGTACGTATACCCGCCCTGGGGTACCAGCCTTATAAATACGGGCATCTCGATGGGCTACAACCCGAAAGCATGGCTTACCGGCCCCGGAGGCAGCCAGCAGTCTTTCTATGACGAAGCGGGCGGTATGGCTGTTAACGGTCTTATGTTCGAAGGCGCATGGTCGGTAAACAGCGGACCCGCATACGCTGACTTTGCCAAAAGAATCGCCGAGTATTATAAGGACGAACCTACCTGGGGACCCGAGTGGTGGGGAACCGCGGGATACTGGGGCGCGATGGAGATGCTCCAGATAGCTATCGAAGAGACCGGAACACTTGATAACGCGGTCGTTGCGGATTATCTGCACAATAACGTCATCCAGACATCGCTCGGCCCCATGCAGTTTGTAAATCATGAACTGACAGTTGATTCATGGGCCGGAATGATCGGACAGTATATAAACGGCGTTGCCGAGGTTATTGACGTTGGCGTGAAGAGAACTGCAGATCCCGTGTATCCCAAGCCTGACTGGCCGGCTGCCTAAATAAGCGGCAGACACAGCTTGAGTACTTTGTAGCTGGAAGGGCAGGCTGTCTGAGCCCCAAACAGGGTGTTGGACAGCCTGCCTGTTATTAAAGCATCCCGACTTCTGAAGATAGGAGCTTTGCAGCATGTCGACTGTAGTTAATATAGTAATTTACGGCGTAATCATGGGCGGAGTATACGGACTGATCGCCATGGGACTTACATTGCAGTACGGAGTGGGAAAGATTCTTAATGTCTCACACGGCGAATTTTTGATGCTCTCGGCAATGACCTCATGCACACTTGTAAAAGCGGGCCTGCATCCTCTTCTTTCTTTCTTAATATGTCTTCCCGCCGCGTTTATTATCGGATTTATTATTAACATCACGATTTACCGATATTTAAGAAAGGTTTCTAAAGATGAGGCCACCTTTGAATCAAACGCCATGCTGATGTCGTTCGGGCTTTATTTTATTCTCGCCAACATCGGGTTGAAGATATGGGGTACTTTGTCCAAGAGCTATCAGTATTATAGCTATCCGGTGAAAATTCTGGGTGCGACGATTGCCGTAAACAGGCTCATCATTTTAGCCATCGCTATAATATTCATTGTGGCTTTCTTCATTTTCCTGAATAAAACAAGAATCGGCAAATCGATCAGAGCGACAAGCCAGAGCACAACCGCAGCAGCTATGATGGGCGTAAAAATAAACAGAACCATGGCGATCTGTTTCGGAACCGGCGGGCTTCTTGCGGCAGCCGCCGGAGTTCTGATAGGCATGGCTTTATCCCCGACAGCTCAGGTCGGCCTTTCGAATACCGTCATCGCGCTGATCGTCGTCGTTTTGGGAGGAATGGGCAGCATACCCGGCGCGGTTCTCGGAGGCCTGCTCATAGGCCTTGTGGGGCAGGCTGTAAGTTTTATCGATTCAAGCCTCGTCATGGTGGCGAATTACCTGATGGTGCTTATTTTGCTTTTACTCAGACCAAAGGGCCTGCTGGGGAGGTAGCGATGATTTATAAATTTAACTTCAGAAAAGATGTTCAGTATATTGTCGTCGCCGCGGTTGTCATTTTTTTCGCGTTTGTACCGCTCTTCGGCTCGACATACACACTTACGCTGTCTTCCACGATAATGATGTATATAGTCATGTCGTTATCCTGGAGCATGTTTTCGGGGCCGACCGGGTATATTTCACTTGCTTCCGGCGCGTTCGTAGGCCTGGGCTTTTACGCCTCGGGGTTTTTAAGCAGCTCTTTACCGCTGCCGATGCTCATGCTTGTCGGAGGGCTGGTCAGCTTCGCGCTTGCCGCGATTATCGGCGCGGTCACGCTTCGTCTTCGCGGAGTATACTTTACCATATTCACGTTTTGTCTTGTAGAGCTCGTCAAAGCCGTAATGACCTGGTACGAGATAATGATTGTCAGAAAGCGCGGGCTTAACGTCAGGAATTTCGGCACGGATACTGCCTTTTACGCAATGCTCGTAATGGTAGCTATCACTCTGATCGTCGTGGTTGTCATCAAACGGTCGCGTTTCGGCATGGCGCTGACCGGAATAGGAGAGTCCGAAGACGCGGCTTCGCATATCGGCATACACACGACCAGAACGAAGGTCTTTGGGTTTGCGATCAGCGCGTTTTTAATGGGTACCGTAGGCGCTGTCAGGGCAACCATGCTCCACCATATCGACCCCGGCAGTTCGTTTAACATGATGTTTTCGTTCCTGCCCGTTTTGATGTGTGTATTCGGCGGCATGAAAACTTTCCTTGGCCCCATTATCGGCGCGGCGGTATTCGCGATATTGCAGTATAACCTTATAACCGAAATGCCGCAGATATATATGATTATTTTCGGCGCTATTATGATCCTGGCAATCCTGTTTATGCCGACGGGAATCGTCGGGGTATATGAAAGGGTCATAAACCGCATTAAAAAAGGCAAATCCAAAAAGGGAGGTACCGACGATGCCAATGCTTGAAGCAACCGGAATAAGCAAAGCGTTCGGTGGCCTTGCCGCCGTATCGAAGGTCGACATCTCCGTCAACGAGGGAGAAATTCTTGGGCTCATAGGTCCGAACGGCGCCGGAAAAACCACTCTTTTCAATCTGATTTCGGGCGCTATACAGATGGACTCCGGAACCGCCGTATTTGAAGGCAAACGAATCAGCGGAATGAAGCCGTATCAGATCTGCCGTCTCGGCATAGGCCGTTCGTTTCAGGCAGCTAAAAATTTCGACGGGATGCCCGTGCATCAAAACGTGCTGATGGGCGCGCTGTTCGGAAAAAAAGGACAGTCAGCGGCAAATGCTTCCAAAATTGTGGATGAGGTCCTGGATTTTGTTAACCTCAACGAGCTTCGCGACAAGATGGTGCACGATATCCCCCTTGCATCCCAGAAGCGGCTTGAGGTTGCCCGCGCGCTGGCTACGCGGCCGAAGCTTCTGCTTCTGGACGAGATGATGGCGGGGCTTAATCCCTCCGAGGTAGGGGAAGCAATGGAGCTTGTAACTAAGATCAGGGACTCCGGGATCACTATCATCATGATCGAGCATGTTATGAAAGCAATCATGAAGATATGCGACCGCATCGTTGTCCTGCATCACGGCGCTAAAATTGCCGAGGGCGCGCCGCAGGAGATCGCCGCAAATAAAACGGTCATCGAAGTCTACTTAGGAGAGTGTTGACATGACGATGCTTGAAGTTTGCAGCGTAAATTGTTTTTATGATAACGTCCAGGCCCTTTGGGACGTTTCTTTAAAAGTCGAAGAGGGCGAGATCGTAGCCTTGCTCGGCGCCAACGGCGCCGGAAAAACGACTCTGCTCAATACCGTTACCGGTCTTGTTAAGCCGGCTTCGGGCCATATAGCTTTTATGGGCGAGTCTTTAGACGGTGTTAAAAGCCATGAGGTCCTGGAAAAGGGAATCGCTTACCTCCCTGAGGGCGGCAGACTTTTCCCGGATATGTCCATATTGGAAAACCTGGAAATGGGCGCATATCCCAAGAGCTTATGGAACAGCCGCAAAAGCTCGCTTGACAGGGTCTTTGAGGTCTTCCCGCTTCTCAAGGAACGCCGCAAACAAATGTCTTCGACACTAAGCGGCGGGGAGAAGCAGATGCTTGCGATGGCGCGCGGACTGATGTCCAACCCGAAAATGTTCCTGATGGACGAGCTCTCATACGGTCTGGCCCCCATTATGGTCACAGAAGTCTTTAATATCGTCAAGCGGCTCAAGGAACAGGGAATAACCGTTCTTCTCGTAGAGCAGAATGTGCACCAGTCAATGGAAATAGCGGATCGCGCTTATGTACTTGAAAACGGCAGACTCGTCCTTGACGGGCAGTGCAATATTCTTCTCGACAACGACTATATCAAGAAAGCCTATCTCGGGTTATAGTCTGTCTTTACAAAAAGACGCTCAAAGGGACTGCAGCAGAATATAGCTCGTAGAAAAAAGAAGAAGCCTTGGTGCTGTAGCAGAAAATCTGCAGAAAACAGTCGCCAAGGCTTCTTCTTTTTTAGTAAAATTTTCTTTCTGTGATAGCCTCTTTGTCATGGAATCTTATAATTTTATACTGTTCTCATATTTAGCGGGCATCCCATGTCTCGGCAAGACATTTGCCGCAGGCATTACACTTTTTGGCTGCGTCGTACTTGCAGGGTATCGGACCGTTGTAGTACATTTCTTTGGGTCCCTCGGGAGTGTCATAGATCCCGCCGAACATGGGCATCATGCACGCCGCGAGGAAAAGTATGGGCTTATCGACACGTTTAAAATTCAGCGGACAATGGTAAACGCCGGCGGGCACTCTGATAATCGTTGGTTTGTTAATATGATAGAGCTCCTCGTCCTCTCCGGCCTTGCCGAGCGTAAACTCTATATCCGCGTCAAAGTCAAACACATTGGGGAACGAAGCGCCAAGGAAAATGAGATACTCGTCCTTAGGGTGCCTGTGCTGAACACGGTCAAGGAAAAACGGCTTTACGAAAATCTGAAAGCTGCTGTTGAACTCAGATCCGGGTATCTGTGAGGCTCCCCTGAAATATGCCTGAGGCTTAACCACATATCCAGGATCGTCGCCTTTAGCGACTATTTCGTTGTACTCCTGCGGAAATTCGAATACTAGTTTTTCGTACATTATATAAAACCCCTTTCCAAAACAGCCTGTGACCGACTGCGCTATGTGAAATAATACGTTACGATTAAGAAAAGACTGCGTTTAGAATCCATGAGAATGCCGCGTTTATCCTGTCAGGCATATCGCCGCCTTACAGGTTTCCCTTTTTATCGAAATACTCCATTATATTAAACGTACCGAGGTTGCGGGCGAAAGCGCCCGTGACGTTTAGGCTGAGCTGCTCGTTCATTAAGCCGTAGAAAAAGCCGCTGTCGTGCAGGAGGTTGGGGTTGAAGACAACGAGCCCCTGGCTGCCGTTGCAGTTTTCCTCCACCCACTGGAACATATAAGCGTCATCGCGGAGCTTTATGTAGAAGCAGGGACTGCTCCAGGTGGCACCGCCGCTGTTGTCTGACTGGAAGATGGTCCAGCTGTAACTCCAGGGAGAGCTGTAGACATGTATTGAGCTCATTACATCGCTGTAGGCCCAGGAGTAGCTCTTGCCCACGAGGTCGGTGGTGAAGTGGTGCCTTGCGGCAAACGGGGGAACGATATCGCCGTACTCCAGCACACCGAATTTCGCGACAGCGCCGACCTCCCATTCGCTGTGCCAGTTGCCAATTTGCGCGCGGACGGTGGTCGCAAGACCGTTGTCGAAGTCCACGGCCTGGGAGACGTTCGCGAAATCAGGGTCGCCGGTAAGCATATGGCTGAAGAAGATCAGATTCTTCGCAGGCTCAAAGGCGATATATTTATCCTCGGCCCAGGGTCCGTCCTCGAAGCGCCATCTGAGTTTTTCAGCGCTGAACACGTCGTATTCGTAAACAGGCCCGCGGGTTCCGCCCCAGGGGGCGGCGGCGTGCTTTTCGCCGTCAAGTTTAACCTTAAACTTTTTTCCTACGAGATAATCGGAAAAAGGCAGGGTGTTGCGGCTTGCCATGACGTTATTGCTGAAGTCGAAGATGTGCTGGGCTTCCGCCGCGCGGCGATGCGCCTGCTCCCTTGTCATGGGAATATCGATGTCCCTGGGGCGGTAGGAATACCTTGCGCCCTTTCCCGTGAGCCTGGCCATCGGCGGCGTTTTATCACCGAAGGATGTTACGGACTCCAAATGAGCGGCGTCGCCGGTAACCTCAAGGGCCGCTGTGTGCATTTTGTAATCAAGCTCATCGTCTTCTCCGAAGCCGAAGGAGAAGCCCGCCGCTTTCATATTAAAGAAATCAAGTACCTCAAGCCACATTTTTCCGCTGAACTCAACCTCCCAGCGGGCGAAAACGTATAATTCGTCGTTTATCCTTATAAAGTCAGAGGGGTTTGCCATCGTAATGCCGCCGAATGGATCGCTCAGATCCACAAGGGTGGAGCAGATAACGCTGGGGAAGAAGGTCAGCAGTTCTAAACCGTCGGCATACTTCCAGTGCATGCCTCGCCCTTCCAGGCGGTTAGTTGTTGTATGCAGCTTTTCGGGCTTCTTGTTTTTGCCCGTGTCAGCCCAGCCGAAGTAATACTGCCGCTGTATTTCGCGCGGAATTTTGCGGGTTCCGATCGGCTTCCGCTTTCCCGTCAGGTCTCCCCCTACCGGGACCTCTATGCCGAACCATGTCTCAAAAGCCGTCAGCGCGAAAGTCTCGGTGTCGATAACAAGATGCCATCCCCGGGAGGTGCCGGGGATAAGGTGCGTTAATACAACTGCCTGTCCGAGCTTCATGGCGGAATAAGGCGCCTCATAAACAGCATCGTTTTCCGTGACGGTAAGACGGGCGTCGTCAAGAATCGAGTACTCAAGCCGTGACGGAACGAATTCCCCGTCCAGCAGAACCTTGAAGGACAGCCCCGCCAGTTCCCGCAGCGCCTCGCCGCCGTCCGCATAGGGCTTTGCGGAGACTTTTTTAATAATTTCTTCTTCAGTCATCGGGTTAAATTCGGTGAAGAACATAAACGCGTGCCTCCAATGTAGTTAATTTGTGGTAATTATATGCTGTTTTTCTTTGATTGTAAAGCCGGATCACGCGGAAGCATTCAGAAGCCTGTCGAACATAATCCGGCCCTCTTTCATGACAAGCATTATCCTTCCGGTGTTTTTTATATCCTCGAGCGGATCCGCTTCCAGAATCACGATATCCGCCAGCATTCCGCTTTCTATGGTGCCAAGGTGGTCCTGCATTCCGAAAAGAGCGGCGTTACCCTTTGTCGCGGCGCATATCACTTCCATGGGAGTAAGCCCCGCCCGCGAAAGCAGCTCCATTTCGATATGGACACATTCCCCGTACGAAAGGAAGGGTATTCCGGAGTCACAGCCTACAGCCAGCTTAACGCCGGCGTCATGCATTGCCTTGACCGCTTTTAAAAGATGCGGAAAGACGGGCTCGGCTCCGTTCAGCATGCCGTCGTGCGCTTTGATTGCGGACATCGTAGGCACGACATATACGCCGCTTCCGACAAGTTTATTAAGAAGCGACTCCGAGGGAATATAAGGCTGCGCGCTTCCGACACCGATGCAGTGCTCGATGCTGTCGGCGCCGAGCTCGGCGGCTTCCTCCATATCCCGCAGATCTTCCACATGCACCATTACGGGCTTGCCGTATTTATGGGACGCGTTTATTATCCGCGCTATGACCGCGCGCGGAATCCTCGGGACGGGGTGAGGATAGTTCATCTTGTTGAGCGTGGATATGAAAACCTTAATCCAGTCGACTCCGGCTTCGGTCAGCGCTTTTACCTCGGATTCGATATCCGTGTTCTCATAACAGACGACACACGCGTTATCCCGTATCGCCTCGCTGCCGGAATATACGGTGTCGATCGGGTGCCCTCCCGGCGCGACAAACATACGCCCTGCCGTCAGTATGCGGGGAGCATTGAGCTGCCTGCTTATAACCTCGTCCCTGAACGATACGATATCAGGCATGAAATCGCCTGCTGAACGAATGGTTGTCACTCCCCACCGGATGTCGGCCATGCTGTTATACGCAAAGTCATATGTTATATCACGACCCCCCAAAGCCGGGCGCGAAAGCCTGTCGCTGCCTCCGAAATGCGTATGTGCATCGGAAAAGGCCGGGAGAAGCGTTTTACCTTTAAGGTCAATAATATTCGCGTTTTCGGGGGTATCCAAACGGGCTCCGACTGCTTCTATACGGCTACCGCTTACGATGACCGTCGCACAGTCAATGGGAGGACTGCCCGCTGCGTCAATTACTCTCGCGTTAATAAATGCTGTCATATGCGCTCCTTTGTAAGTGAGCTCACCAGGTCTTTTCCAGAGGGATATCGTAGACACCCAGCGGCCGGTCGCTGCCGGGCTTGTATTTTCTGTATACGCCCGCCATAGAGATGTCATTGAAGAAGATAGGTTTTTTCGGATCAAAAACCTCCCTGAATATGAGGGGACAGTGATACAGACCCGCCTTTACATATATGACCGTGGGTTTAGTTATTATGAACTTCTCCATATTGGCGTTTTCATCACCCAGATGAAACTCGACGACACCGCCGAGCTCATCCATGGTTGTTCCGCTGCCTGCGAAAAACATGAACTGGTCAAAATCATGCCGGAAAGGCTCCTTTTCCCAAACAAGCGGCTCTGTTACGGCCCACCAGCTTAAATCGACGTCCTGCTCTTTGCTTATGTGCATCAGGCTCGGAGCCAGCTGCGGAAAGGGCGGAGGCGTCAGTGGGCTGAGCTCGAAAACAAACTTTTCTTTAAGGTTCTCTCTGAGAGACACTGTGAAACACCCCTTTAAATAATATTATTTCCGATGATCTCATTCCTGTTAACCGTTTAAGGCGCGATTCACCCCCGGCTCTGTGCGCTACCGCCGGATTTAATCGGCTTTGTGCGCGACCGACGAGTACGTCGTGTTGGGCCCGCCGGAATAACACAAAACCGGACGGGTGATATCTGTGATCGAAACAATGCCGTGCGGGGTTCCCGCCGGTATGTATATAAGGCAGGTTTTGCGCAGCGTTAATACCTCGCTGTCGACCTGAACCACCGCTTCGCAGCCTAAATTCATATGGTCGTTGCCGTCTCCGCCCATAAACCCGAGATATTCGTCAAAATCATGATGGTGCAGGTGTACCTCGGGACCTTTCGGCATGTCCTTGATAACCCAGGCAGCGTCAAAATAAGGCGCTCCCTTTACGATCTCGTCGTCCAGCCAAGCCGTCCGGCGGAGGGTATCTTTAAATATGATATCCTGCGGCGCCTGCTTTGGTTCTTCGATAAGTATATGTCCCGACATTTTCATTCCTCCGTTAATGTAATGTAATATTTGCGCACGGCCCGGACCGCTGGCGGCGGAAGGTTTACGGGCAGCGCTTATTTTGCTGTTATATAAAGCCTGGAGCTTCAGAAGCAAAGCGCTCATTGGGAGCAGGCGTCAGAAAGCCGGTCAGCCAAGTGGGCGGGCATAGCCCGAAATCATTACTGGATCAAAGCCCGCGCCTGTTACGCAGCCGACAAAAATCATGCGATCATAGTCCTGCAGCATGATCACGCGGCTTGTACCGGCGGGGGCGCATACGCCATCGGGCACCCCTCCCTCGACGACCACCAGGTAAACCGCTCCTTTTATTTTAACGGCACGACAGGGCATCACCTCGGTTTCTTCGCTCTTCGGAGACCATCCGACCCGGACCTTGTCTTCGGTGAAGTAGTCGTGATTAACAAAGCGGCCGCAGCCAAGCACCCAGCTTACCGAGGTGCCCACCATATCGCTGCCGGCATCGGTGTGCCGCTTCCCTTCCGGCCGAAACCCCGAAGAAAAGGGAACGCCGCACACTGTTTTTCCGTTCAGGATAAGCGTCGCCATCTGCTGCTCAAGGTCAAGTACGAGTACGTCGGTGCCGAATCGGACAAAATAGGTGCTGTTTACGAGCTTGAGGCACTCGTAATAATGTTCCGCGTCATTTAGCGTCATGGTTTCGCGGTTTATAAAAACACACTTATATTCAGCTGATCCGTCCGAGATTACATACCCGCTTCCGGCGAGTTCGAAATTACGGGCAAAGCAATATTGCCCGATACCGTGCTTGTCTGCCGTGTTGGCAAGGTTTCTTATATAAACTCCGCCTTCGTCATATATGAGATTCAATATTGACTCTCCTTTCCTCTCGGCAAATGTCTCTAGACCGTGTAAGGATTCTCTGCGTTCAGGAACTCGGGGGAAAGCGACACAGGATTGCCGAAAGCACCGAACAATGTACGGCAAGGCAGCAGGTTACCGTTTGAGTTTATCGTTCCGAAAGTGCGTCCGACATGATACATGCGGTCATAGTTCTGCAAAAAAGCCATGTTATTTGAGCAGAACAGGGTTTTTCCCTGTAATAAACGCTCCGTAAGCTCCTCTGTGAGGCAGAAAAGATACATGTTTTCCTTAATTTTTACATAAAAAGCTCTCTCATCGGTGGAAGGCAATGATAAAAAAGGTTCTCCGATATTTTTCGCCGCCGAGCTGTCCTCAGGCCAGGTAATACGGTAATAGGCCGTGCTGAAATAATCGTGCCGGGTCCACATGGTGGTACTCCAGTGCCATTCTACTCTTGTGCCGAGAAGATCCGTCGTGAAGCAGTGACGCTTGAACGGCAGGTCCTTGCCTTCAACCTTGATAGCCCCGAAGTCAACTTCGCTTTTGACCAAATTCGGAAATTTCGGGTTGCAGCCGATGGTGCAAACGAGCCGCGTAACAAGGCTTTGCTCCATATCAATGATATAGAGGTGGTTCACGCGGTTGTTCGTTCCGAGAGTTTCGCGCACATCATAATCCAAAAGGTAGGTTGTGTCGTCGCCCTTGAGGCATTCATATGTCGCCTCCTGCGGTTCCTGTCCCGCAATACTCCACATGCAGGTATCCGCTCCGGTTATGTCAAGCCTGCAATCATAGCCGCTGTCCATTACGAAGAAGAAGCTTTGCCCCGCAAGCTCACTGCAATGCGGCTGGCAAAACTGGTTGATGCTGTAAACAGGTCGCGGATACTCCCATAGATTCATATATTTTCCCTCCCACCATACATCTTGCATCCCTTTCGACCGGGATAAATACCGATTCCGCGTATAAATCAGGGTACTCTTATATATTAACTATATTAACACAATTAACAAAGAAAACATATTCAAAGAACTATTATTTGAATCTACACGGTGCAATGCCGGGTTTGCGGGAACTAAAGGCATCGATCCGCGTCTAATTACCCGAAGAGTTCTCGAAGACTACCGGAAGGAGAAATTATGATGAAAAAACTTTTAATCGTAAGCATTGTTGTTTTATCTATGCTGCTGCCGATGTCTGCGCAGGCCGTTTCAGATACGGCGCAGGCAGCCGAAACGGTTATCGAGGTGAACGAACCTGTGTATACAGATCTTTCGGCACAGTGGTATAAGGCTTCGGCGGAGAAATTCGGGTATCCGGAAATTTTCGCTAAGGACGGTCTTTTTGAGCCCGGCAAGGCGATCACTCGTATGGAATTCGCCAGAACCATACATAAGGCCCTGGGTATATCCATTAATTATTTCGCCGCAACAGATATCGGCGATTATTACTCGGATGTGGAAAACACCGCGGTGGGAGCGAGCCGGCTGTATGATCTGGTTACGGCAGGCATCATAGACACAAAAGACCGTTTCAGACCCGACGAGCCGCTTAGCCGCGAAGAAATGATTCACTTCAGTATAAACGCTGTCAATTACGCGACAGGCGGGAATTACGCCGTTATCCTCATGATGCCCGCGCCTTTTGACGACGACGCTTTGATAAGCGAGGAATACAAAAATGACGTCGTTCTGTCGGTACTGTTAGGACTCATCAAAGGCAGAGGCGCAAATATGCTTTATCCCAAAGAAAGCGCCGGACGCGCGGAGGCTGTCGTTGTTATTGACAGACTGATCGAGCGTATACGCGCCCTGACCGAGCAAGTAGCGGTCAGCTCATCCTATAACGTGATCGACGGCGCGCTCAATTTACGGCTGGTTATCGAAAACAACACAAGCGAGAAAATTAAAATCAGCCATAACTCAGGTCAGCATTATGACTTTATCGTCTATGACAATCTTGGCGAGAGCTTGTACACATGGTCCGCCGACAAGCTTTTCATAACCGCGCTTACCGAGACCGAAATTGAAGCGGGCGGTACGGCTGAATATACCGCGGTAATCGAAAAAGATGTCTACGGCAATATAAAAGATAAAATCGCTTACATTAAAGCATTTATTACCGGCTCGTCCGATGATTTCCATATCGAAGCCGAAGGTTATACGGCGGAGCTTCTCCCGAACTGACAAGATGATTTTATAAAAACACCGGTTTAATGGCAATGCGGGCGTTTAAACGCCCGCATTGCCATTGGTAGTTTATGAAGCCGAATCTGACGGCAGTCTAAATTGCCTGTTCGGTTCTGTTTATAAAATCGTCCTGAGTATTTGTGTTAAGCGTTACGAAATAGGTGGAAAAACCGGCGATTCGCACGACGAGGTTTTTGTAATTGTCGGGATCCTTCTGCGCTTTTCTGAGTTCTTTCGCACTCACGACGTTAAACTGCACCTGCATCCCGCCGAGTTTAAAATATGTCCTTATAAGCTGGCGAAGCTTCATCGCTCCCTCGTCGCCCTCTACGGAAGTCGGCGTGAACTTGATGTTCAGCTGGTCTCCGTTGGTGAGCGCCCGGTGCGGCAGCTTGGCAGCGCTGCGCAGATACGCCGTCGGACCGTGTTTGTCAAGTCCCTGGCGCGGAGAAATGGCGTCGGCAATCGGCTCCCCGGCTTTGCGTCCGTCAGGCGTCGCGCCGAGCATAGCGCCCATATAGATGTGTGCCGTCATCGTAAAGGTGCCTCCGGAGTATTTGCCGCGCGCGCCTTCTTCCCCGGACATGATGTCGGCAAACAGTCCTATAGCCCAGGCAGCCAGCTCATCGACTTCGTCGATGTCGTTGCCGTAGTGCGGCACTTCGTTTATGATCGTCTGGCGGAGGTCCTCAAAGCCCTCCCAGTTAGCCTGGAGCGCGTCGTAAAGCGTCCTAAGGGAAACTGTTTTATCGTCGAAGCAGAGCTTTTTAATGGTCATGAGGCTGTCGCCCACATTGGCGGTGCCGCAGGCGGTTATTCCGGTTCGGTTATATTTCGCGCCTCCCTCGGTGACGTCCCTGCCCTTTTCCAGACAGCCTTCCATCATGCTCGAGGCGACTATACAGGGGAAGTACTGGGAATAGACCATCTCGAACAGATTGGCGTATGATACGTTCCACTCGAGGACGTAGCGCATCTGCGTTTCAAAGGCTTGCTTAACCTCCTCGAAGCTCTCATATTCATAAAGCTTCTTGCCGGGCACGGCAGTCTTGCCGGTGCGGGGGTTGACACCGCCGTTGATAACAAGCTGGATCACATCCATCATGTTCCAGATCGATTCGCGGCCTGTCATTCCGCAGGCGGGCCACTCGTTGCCGGTGCCTGCCGGCTCGACACAGCCGACGATGCTGTAGTTGCAGGCATCCTCATATGACATGCCGGTATCCATAAGCGCGTTTATGATTATTTCATCGTTCTGGAGCTGCGGGATACCGCCGCAGACCTTGCTGGACTCGATACCGAGGCGCCAGATCTCATCGGGTGTATTTTTGTTGATGCGCAGCGCCACGGTCGGATCGGGAAGCGCCATCCGACCGTAGGTCTGCAGTAAGAACGCGGTGGCCGGTGTCGTGTCGTCCGTGCCGTCCGGTTTAACGCCGCCGAGCGTCAGAGCGATGCCGGCGGTGGCCGTCATGCCGTCATAGATGGACGCGAAGAGATTTCTACCATGCTCGTTGAGCTCGATTATTCGCTTTGTGTTGAGAAAGAAGCCGGGCAGGCTGATAATATCGTATATGCGCAGTATGAAGGCGTCGGAGTATTCCTGTGCTTCCTCGCTTGTAATCGTGCCCTCGTCCAGCTGCTTTTGGAGCAAATGCCCGACGTATTTGTCCACACGGCCTATAGACTGCCCGTGCTGCTGAGCGTCGGTGGCGAGCATAATCTCGTAGAGCAGTATCGCCTGCAGCCCTTCCCAGTATGTGCGGGCAGGGTTTTCCATAATCCATTCGAGCGAGTCGGCCATCCGCAGCAGCTCCTCGCGGCGCCCGCCCTCTGCTGCCTCGGCTTTCTGACGGCAGGACTGCGCATAGCGTTTCGACAGCAGGATCG
>Ga0209723_1004956_pt1 | contig 14200 bp, 14 predicted proteins | sample BiotimSIPDNA_2_FD_185750 | JGI IMG/M metagenome (GOLD analysis project Ga0209723, IMG submission 185750) | Anaerobic biogas reactor microbial communites from Washington, USA - Biogas_R2 time_0 SIP DNA (SPAdes) (version 2) | ecosystem: Engineered > Bioreactor > Anaerobic > Unclassified | place... | reverse complement strand
AGAATCATAGCAAAAGGGCTCCAGTGATATTCAATGCAGACGATGATGCTGAATATGAAAAAACGATTGATATTGATTTGTCAAAAGTTGAGTCCACTATTGCTTTCCCCCACCTACCTTCAAACACAAAAACCTTCAGCGAGTTTTCTGAAATAAAAATTGATCAGGTAGTGATAGGGTCATGTACGAACGGAAGATATTCTGATTTTGAAAAGGCAGCAAAAATAATTAAAGGGAAAAAGGTTGCTAAGGGAATAAGAGTGTTAATTATCCCCGCGACACAAAAGATCTTTCTGCAAATGGCTGAGAAAGGCCTTACTAAAATTTTTGTTGATGCCGGATGCGCAGTATCAACACCTACATGCGGCCCCTGTCTTGGAGGGCATATGGGAATTTTGGCAAAAGGGGAAAGAAGTTTAGCGACCACAAATAGAAACTTTGTGGGAAGAATGGGCCATCCTGAAAGTGAAGTATATCTTTGCAGCCCTGAGGTTGCGGCTGCTTCTGCTTTAACTGGGTATATAACTCATCCTTCAAAAATATAAGAGAGGTGCACTATGAAGATTACTGGAAAAGCAATTAAATATGGGGATAATGTTGATACGGATGTAATAATTCCGGCAAGATATTTGAACACTTCCGATCCTAAGGAACTGGCTTCTCATTGTATGGAAGACATTGATAAGACCTTTGTTTCGAGGGTAAAAAAGGGAGATATAATGGTTGGCGGCTTTAATTTTGGATGCGGGTCATCTCGTGAACATGCCCCAATAGCGATAAAGGAAAGTGGAATATCGTGTGTTGTTGCAAAAAGCTTTGCAAGGATATTTTATAGAAATGCCATTAATACAGGGCTTGCAATCGTAGAATTTGACCAAGAAATAGAAGAAGGAGATGAACTGGAAATCGATTTTGATGGGGGAATCCTGATAAATAAGACAAAAGGGACCAAAGGAATCTTTCCTCCATTCCCGGATTTCTTAAAGAATATCATAGAAAAAGGCGGTTTGATGCCTTCACTAAAATAGCACTTACATAAATTTACTAATTACATGAGGAGAGGAAATGAAATATAAAATAGCGGTAATAATGGGGGATGGAATAGGCCCAGAAATTGTTAAGGGCGGACTAGATGTACTCGATAGAGTAGGAACTGTTTTCGGACATACTTTTTCTTATGATTTTGTTGATGCCGGAGGAGTTTCTATAGATAAGAATGGTGTGCCTCTGACAGATGAAGCACTTAGAATTTGTCAACAGGCTGATAGTGTTTTACTTGGTGCAGTTGGAGGGCCCAAGTGGGATACATTGCCTGGGCACTTAAGACCAGAAAGAGCCTTGCTTGGATTAAGAAAAGGGCTTGGCCTTTATGCAAACATTCGTCCAGCAAAAATTCATAAAGAATTCAAAGCAGCCTCTCCTTTGAGAAGTGAAATTATTGACAAAGGATTTGATATGGTTATGGTAAGAGAACTTACCGGTGGAATTTATTTCGGTGAAAGAGGTAGAAGAAGTACTTCTAATGGAGAAGAGGCATATGACACCGAAACATATAGTGAAATGGAAATTGAAAGAATAGCAAGAACCGCTTTTGAAGTTGCAATGAAGAGATCAAAAAAGGTAGCCAGTATAGATAAGGCAAACGTTCTTGAGAGTTCAAGATTATGGAGAGAAGTAGTCCATAAGATAGCAAAAGAGTATCCCGAAGTTATAGTTACAGATGTACTAGTAGACAATATGGCTATGCAACTTGTTAAGAATCCATCGCAGTTTGATGTGGTTGTAGCAAGCAATCTATTTGGAGATATATTATCCGATGAAGCAGCACAAATAGTAGGCTCAATTGGTTTGATGCCCTCCGCTTCATTAGGTTATGACGGGAAAGGAATGTATGAACCGATTCATGGCTCAGCTCCGGATATCGCCGGTAAGGACGTTGCAAATCCTATTGCCACTATTCTTTCGGTTGCAATGATGTTGAGGTTGTCTTTCAATTTGGAAGAGGAAGCAATTGCTATTGAGCAAGCTGTGGATAAGACACTGAAGAAGGGATATAGAACGAGAGATATATTGGACAATGATTCTGAACCAATTAGTGGAAGTAAAATGAGTTCTTTGATAAGGGAAGCTATCTCAAAATAAAAAAAGATCTGGCGCAAAAGAGATACTTCAAAATAGTTTTTTCAAATGGCTAAGAAATAGAAATTCTTAATAAAAAACCCTGGAAACAGGGTTTTATTTTAGTGATAAGAAAAACTAATTCGATAAAAAATTAAATGTTTTCATCCTTATTCTTTTTAATAAATGTTTTTATAAGGTCTAAGGAACCAAGTTGGTGTTGTGAAAAGCTTTCCGACCGTCTCTCTTTTTCTAAAGAGATACGTTTTTGTTTTTCCTGAATTGTGGCTGAAAGGTTTTCTGACCACTCTAAGAAATCACTTGAAAGAGTAACCCTTGATCTCTCAATGTTTAATATTCCATCATGAGAAACGAAAGTTTTTTTAGAGCCATCTTCCAGAATAATTTTACATTCTCCTGAAGATAAATAGGCAATTGAAGGAATATGAGAGGCAAGAATTTCAATCCCACCATCATTCAACATTACTTTAAGGCTAGATACATTACCTTCAAATAAAACATTTTCGGGTGTTAACATCTTTAATTTGAAAAAGTTCATTTTTTCTCCGAGTTCAATAAACCAAATGCTTATTTGTTAATCTTTATATCCAGGTATGTCGGTTAAATCACCTATTAGATAGAATTGACTTTCAGGTATATTGTCAGTCTTTCCATCCAGGATTGCCCGACAGCACTTTACAGTATTCTGTACTGGAACATATTTTCCTGGGGTTCCAGTATACACGCTAGCAACGTGAAACGGTTGAGAAAAAAATCTCTGAAGTTTTCTTGCTCTAAATACTGTTAGTTTATCTTCTGAGTTAAGCTCATCCATCCCTAAAATTGCAATAATATCCTGGAGTTCATTGTATCTTTGAAGAGTTTCAAGAGCTCTTTTTGCTGTTTCATAGTGTTCTTCACCAACTATTTCAGGCTCAAGAATTCTGCTGGTTGATTCAAGGGGGTCTATAGCTGGATAGATGCCTTGTTCGACAATCTTACGGGATAGAACAGTTATTGCGTCCAAATGTCCGAAAAGTGTTGCCGGCGCTGGATCAGTAAGATCATCTGCAGGTACATATACCGCTTGAATAGAAGTAATAGAACCCTTTTGGGTGTTGCAAATCCTTTCTTCAAGTGCTCCTAGTTCAGTGCTCAAAGTAGGCTGATATCCTACTGCAGAAGGCATTCTTCCAAGAAGAGCAGATATTTCACTCCCAGCTTGGATAAATCTAAAAATATTGTCTATAAAAAGAAGGACATCTTGTTTTTGAACATCTCGGAAGTATTCTGCCATAGTTAATCCAGTAAATGCTGCTCTCATTCGAGCCCCGGGCGACTCGTTCATTTGTCCAAAAACCAAAGCTGTGTTCTGAAGGGTTCTTGCTTCGGTCATCTCTTGGATCATCTCATATCCTTCTCTGCTTCTTTCTCCAACCCCAGTGAAAATTGATCTTCCCCCATGGTGATTTGTTATGTTGTGGATAAGCTCTAAGATCAATACCGTTTTTCCAACCCCAGCTCCGCCAAATAATCCAATTTTCCCACCCTTGGCATAAGGTGTAAGCAAATCAATAACCTTAATTCCGGTTTCAAATATCTCGGTATTAGGATTCTGTTCTGTCAGTGAGGGTGCTTCTCGATAAATAGAACGTGTTAAACCTTCTACTGCTCCCTTGTTATCTATCGGTTCTCCAAGAGCATTAAATACTCTTCCTAAAGTAATATTCCCAACCGGCACTTTTATTGTTTCTCCAGTTGCTGTAACATGCATGCCGCGGCTTAATCCTTCTGTTGGTTCTAGCGAAATACATCTTACGGTGGAATCATCTATGTGGTTCATAACCTCAATTTTTACTTTTCTATCCCCTGAATCAACGATCAAGAGTTCATTTTGCATAGGCAAATGGGTTGGAAATTTAACATCTACAACTGAACTGATAATCTGAACTATAACGCCATCAAGTTTTTTATTTAACATATTTACTTCCTGTTTATCAATAATTTCTGCTCATATGAGCTGTAGTTGCATCCAATAAAGCATTTGTAATAGATTCCTGTCTTTCCTGATTGTAGGTTTTTTGAAGGTCATCAATTATCCTTCCAGCATTAGTTGTTGCCTCTTGCATACTAACCATTCTCTTATAGTTTTCTGCGTATGACGAAGAGCATATCGCTTGATAAATTCTTGCCCAGACATATTGTTTTAAAATGTTATCAAAGGAATTATCTTCAGAAAGAAATAAAACTTCTTCACTGGTGTCCAAGATATCCAAAGGTAATATTTTTTTTATGGTTATTTTTTGTTGTGAAAGTTTGTCTGCTTTGGTGAAAATGATATACGCTTTATCCATCTTCTGCTCTATGAAGTCAGAGCACAGATCATCCGCTATAGCTCGAGCATCTTCGGGGATTGGATCAGGGAATATGTGAACATATGAATTATTGACGTCTATACCCTCTTTTTTATCGTAATAATCCTTTATTACCGTTCCTACAGCAAAAAGATTTGTGACTTTTTTATTTTTCATTGATAAATCGGATGCGTTGATTATCAGCTGATTATAATCCCCGCAAAGTCCTTTATCTCCACCTATAATCACATATGCGACTCTATTACCCTCTCTTTGCTGGAAAAAAGGATGGCTAGTTGCACATTTTGAAGACATAAGGTGTTTTGCGGCTTCACGAACCTCATCTAAGAAAAGATTAGCTGACAAAAAGTTTTCTTTTGCTCTACGCATCTTAGAAGCAGAAATCAAGTATACTGCGTTAGTAATTTTTGCAGTTTCTCTTACTCCAGTAATTCTTCGCTTTAGATCTTTTGTGTTCATATTGTTTTCCAACTAGTTACTAATGGTATTAAGGTTATATAAGAAATAGGGCAAGGGTTCTAAGATTTGCATTCAAGTGTTTTTAAGGAAGATCAGATTCTTAGCCCCGTAATATAATTTTTGAATTCGTCGAGTATACACTGAGAATCATCTTGGGAGAGCTCCTTATAAGTAGAAATGCGATCATATATCTTACTACTTGATTTATTCTTAAAAAACTGGAGAAAGTTCGTTAATATGCTGTCCACGTTTTTGGGGTTAACATTATCGAGAAGATTATTCTGAAGTATTAAAAACTCTATTACCATGTCGGTCATTGATACAGGCCGAAATTGTATTTGTTTTAGGGCTTCAGTTAGTACCGCACCATGTTTTAATATATCCTTAGTTGTTTCATCCAAATCTGCATCAAAACGGGCAAAAACCAACATCTCACGATATTGGGCCAAGTTTAAGCGGATCTTACCGCTTACTCTGCGCATGGCCTTGCTTTGGGCAACCCCACCTACTCTAGAGACAGATAGTCCAACATTAATCGCTGGCCTAAGCCCTGAATTAAAAAGGTCGCTTTCCAAATATATCTGGCCATCAGTAATAGAAATTACATTTGTTGGTATGTATGAGGATATATCTCCATCTAATGTTTCAACGATTGGCAGAGCAGTTAGGGATCCTCCTCCAATTCTGTGGGAAAGTTTTGCGCTTCTTTCTAAGAGACGGGAATGAATATAAAAAATGTCTCCCGGATAAGCTTCCCTTCCAGAAGGTCTTTTTAGCAAAAGTGATATTGTTCGGTAAGCTACCGCATGCTTTGATAAATCATCATAAACGATTAGTACATCCTTCCCTCTATACATGAAGTCTTCCGCAACCGCAGTACCTGTATAAGGAGTAAGGTACTGAAGGGGAGCAGGCTGACCAGCAGTTGAACTTACGATTATGGTGTAGTCCATAGCTCCTTGCTGGGATAAATCTTTTATGACTCGAGCAACAGAAGAGGTTTTTTGTCCTATTGCGACATATACACAAATTACATCCTTACCCTTTTGATTTACGATGGCATCAATTGCTATCGCTGTTTTTCCTGTTTGTCTGTCACCTATTATCAGTTCTCTTTGACCTTTCCCGATTGGAATCATTACATCAATTGCTTTAATTCCCGTGTATAATGGCTCATCGACTTTCGCCCGGTCAAATATGGCAGGGGCGGGGCTTTCAATATCTCTGTAGCTGGATGCTCGGATAATTCCTTTTCCGTCAATAGGGTTCCCAAGAGGGTCAATTACTCTACCTAACAGATTATCTCCGGAAGGCACTTTAATTATTTCTCCTGTAGAATAAACAATTTCTCCAGGGGCAATATCGTTTGAAGAGGATAATAAAATCGCTCCAGTTACATCTGTTTCCAGATTTAAAGCAATCGCATAATTATCTCCAGAAATTTGTAACAGCTCACCATTTTTTACATCCAGAAGACCTTCGATCATAACCACTCCATCATAGGATGATAAGACTCTTCCTGCAGGGCGAACATCAGATTCCTTTTTGAAGGCACCTGTTTCTTTTAGCATTGTTCTAATTATTTCAGAGGGTTCATGACTATTTTTCATTTTTTAACCTTTAGAGTTGTAGCTTTTTTAAGAATTAATATTTAAAAATTTGCTTAGAACAAAGTATTTTCTAAGAGATATTATTATTGACTTTCAAGTTCGGAAACAAACTTTTCTTTAAGTTTAGATAGTTGTGTTTTTATTGAGCCATCGTAAGCAATTTCTCCATCAAAAACTATGATTCCGCCAACAATAGCTTCATCAACTCGATATATAGTAAGAATTTCCCCATACTTTTTTCTTAGCTTACCTTCGATGTCAGCTTTTTTCTCAAGAGATAATTCTTTACTTGTCGTTATTGTCAGTTTTCTCATTTTCTTATTCCTAAGCACAAGCTCTTAATTTATGATGTTAGTGTGGTTTGTTAATCGTTCTGTGTCCATTCATTAATGCATTTGTCTATTATCTGTTCATTTTCTTCAGAGCTTATTTCTCTTTCGAGCAAGGCTTCTGCGATTGTCACAGCAACATCTGCAACCTTATTTTTAATGCCGCTAATGGTTTCTCTTTTGATTTCTTGTGATTCAATCTCCGCTCGGCTAATTATTTCTTCTGCCTTTTGAGAGGCTTCGGAAACAGCATTTTCTTTAATAATATGGTTGGCTCTTTCGGCTTCAGAACGTTGTATCATGATTTCACTTTCAGCTTTTGCTAATTTTTCTAAATATTCAGAATGAAGTTTTTCAGCTTCAGCTTTTGCTCGCTCATTGTTTTCATACTGTTGTATTATTTCATTTTGCCTTTTCTCTATGAACTTTTTTACAGGTTTATAGACTAAGAAAGTGACTCCCCCGAGCAAAAGGAGAAAATTCAAAAGGTGGAGAAGTATTTTAATACCGTCCAGTCCCAGAGGCAGGTTTCCGGATAACAAAATGCTCATTATATACCTCTATAAAACGTTGATAACTAACAAGACAGAAATAAGTAATACGTATATTATTACGGTTTCGATAAAGATCAGACCGAGAATTAGGGATGATCTAATCTTTCCATCCGCCTCCGGTTGCCTAGCGATTCCATCCAAAGCCTTTCCTATAACCATAGCCATACCTATGGCTGCAGCGACTCCAACGACTGCAATGGATATTCCTGCTGCGAGAGCATATATAGCCTTAAGTTCGAGAGCAGCGACTGTAAAAATTGTGTTCATAATTACCTCCAAAGGACTAGTTATTTAATAATTTGAGTTTATTTTTCGAATAGATTGTTTTTAGTTAATATGATATAGGTAGAGTATCTTTTGGTTGTTCTTTTTGATTTGTAATATTTTCTGGTTGTATTCTTTTAATTTTTTTATTAGCTTTCTTAGGGGGCTTGGTCTGATGTATTACTTCTGAGGCGCTTCCATAGAACATTGAAGTCAAAAGAGTCAATACGTAGGTTTGGACAATTGCGTGAAAGATTGTAAATATTATTCCTACGAAAATTGGGACGACAAAAGAAAGCGCAATAAACTCATAGACCAAGTCAGTAATCAATAATCCGCTTAGCATGCTTCCGAAAAGACGAAAGGACATGGAAAGGGGAAGCGAAAAGTCTTTTAGCGCATGAAGGACACCTTTTGGACCATTGGACTTCATTCCTCCAGCGAGGATTGTTCCAAAGGAGCAAATTGCGATTGCAATACAGGCGTTGATATCAACCAGTACTGCTCTTAAACCAAGTAATTCAATCATTGTTCCAAAGAAGACAAAAATTGCTGCGCTAAAAATATACGCTCCCAAAAAACGGTTGCTACCAGGACTATTTGAAGATGCGAGGTTAGAAAAAAATGATACAGCTTTTTCCAATATCACTTGTCCTTTCCCGGGAATTTTTTTCATTTTTGGAATAAAAAAAATACGAAGGATAAGACAAAAAAACAAAACTGCAGCTGTAACAATGAGCGCGGAATAAAAACTGGGGTTAACCTGTAATCCTAGAAAACTTACATTATCAGGCAGAACTGCCTTTTTCATTATCTCGCCAAGAGACGAGCCGTTTTCGGCCGCTGGTGTATAAATCATCTTCAACTCCCAGTCAACGATTGTGCGTTGGCCAAACCGAATAAAATGCTTCTTAAAAAATACAACTGATACAATATAAAGTCAATAAAAAACAACCGTTTCATAGGTAATCCGGTCCTTTATCTTCAAGAACATTTTTTCAAGCTAAGTTTATGATTCTAATAAAACATATTGCTATAAACTGATGCAAAAATATATAGTCGAAAACTTCAAAAAACAGCCATTTTGAAGGGGAAACATTAAAAGTAAATATTCCTAAAAACACGTATTGTTTCGCTTTATTTTTGAAAATTGTTGGAGTAAAATCTTGCTTAATGGTCTCAAGACCAAATGGGTGGTAGGTGGGTATTTTTATGAAGCCTGAGTTTTTTAATTTTTTGCCTGAGTACAAAAAAAAGTTTTTATTAAATGATTTAATGTCCGGTCTATTGGTCGCGATTATTGCGCTTCCTCTATCTATAGCGCTCGGTATCCAGAGTGTCCCGGAAAATGTTTCAAGCAATGGCATTCAAATGGGTTTAATTACTGCAATAGTAGCTGGTTTTCTCATTTCATTTTTGGGAGGCAGCAGGATGCAAATAGGCGGACCTACCGCTGCTTTTGTGGTAATTCTCTTTGGTTATTTATCCGATCCCGAGATAGGAGTTTTTGGATTACAGTTGGCAACAATTTTCGCAGGGGTATGGTTGATAGTTTTTTCCTTAGTAAGAGCCGGCAATGTAATGAAATTTATCCCCTATCCGATTGTAATCGGATTTACAACCGGGATAGGGCTTACTTTGATTGTAGGACAAATAAAAGATTTTTTGGGACTGAACTCTTCGGGAAGTGAGCTAATTGAGAAGATGGTTTCCTATGTGCAAAATATTACTGATTTTAATTGGATTACTTTTCTTATAGGTTGTTTAGGCCTCGCTATAATATTGATTCTTAATAAAATAAATAAAAAAATACCCGCAGCAATCATTGCTTTAATTACTTGCACGGGCGTTAATCTTATAATCACTTATACTGTTGGAGACATGGGGGTTCAGACAATAGGAAGCAAGTATGGTGAAATTAGTGCTGAATTCTACCCAATTGATTTTTCAAAAATAGTTGATGTCAATTTCGGCAAGATTATTATTCCCTCCATTTCTATTGCGTTCCTATGCGCTATAGAGAGTCTATTATCTGCCACAGTTGCAGATGGTATGGCAAAGACAAAGCATAACCCAAACCAAGAACTTATTGGACAAGGAATTGCAAATATTGGTTCAGCATTATTAGGAGGATTGCCTGCAACCGGGGCGATAGCTAGAACTGCTGCAAATATTAATGCAGGAGCTAAGTCTCCATTATCAGGAATATTACATGCCATTTTTATTTTGATCATGTATTTTTCTCTGATGAGTGTATTGAAGTTTATCCCGCTTGCTGTATTTTCCTCAATATTGATAACAGTAGCGATACACATGTGCAATTTCCGGTTGTTTTTCAAGCTAGTTAAGTTTTCAAAGAGAGATTCGGTTATCGTACTTTCAACCTGCCTATTAACACTGTTTTTAGATCTGATTTATGGAGTCATTGGAGGGATGATAATATCTGTAATTATAAATATCCCCTCGCTAAAAAAGAAGATCAAAATAGAGAAAATTGTGGATGAATTTTTGACTATTAAGGTCACAGGCAATATTTTTGTATTCAATGTGGATACAATTATCAAGTCTGTCCAAGACAGGGATCCGATACTGAATAAAGTCGTAATAGATTTTTCTGGGGTTTCATCAGTCGAAGCAACATCTTGTGAGAGATTAGGAAAGGTTAAAAAAAGTTTTCTATCCACAAATAATACCCTGGATTTCATCAATGTTTCAGAGAAAATAGGAAAGAGGATAGATGGGTTCCAAGGGGGAGAAAAATAGTATATTGGTGAGATAATTTTTTCATTGAGATAATTGCAGATATGTTATTTTTGAAGTTTCAAAGCTTCATAGTGATAAACGCCAGAACTACCTAAAAAAATAAGTATTGACAAAAGAACTAGGCTAAGAATATACTAATAATACATTCAGGAGAGAAAATGAACTTGCAAAAAAGCAAAATGACCTTCAATTATTTTTACGGCTACTATTTTAGAAGCCCTTTTTAGTTGTGGTCAAGTTTAATTAATTAAATTAAAGATTAATGGATAAGGCCACCAAATAGGTGGTTTTTTTATAACTTAGGGAGGAAATTATGATAATAGTAATAAAAGATAATCAAGAAAAAAAACAAATAGAAAACCTGACAAACTGGATAAAGAGTTTAGGACTTGGGATACATTTTAGCCAAGGAGAAAAGACTGCAGTAATTGGACTAATTGGAGATACGTCAAAGGTTGATATTGACTTGGTTAGGTCTTTGGATATCGTCGAATCAGTAACTAGAATACAAGAACCATATAAGAATGCAAATAGGAAATTCCATCCGGATGACACAATTATAGATGTTTCAGGGCGAAAATTCGGTGGGAAATACTTCCAAGTAATAGCTGGACCTTGTGCAGTTGAGTCCGAGGAACAGGTTATTTCAATCGCTGAAGCTGTCAAGGAAGCTGGAGCAGGGCTATTAAGAGGGGGAGCATTCAAACCAAGGACTTCGCCCTATTCCTTCCAGGGGATGAAACTTGATGGTTTAGAAATACTTAAAAAGGCGAGAGAAGAAACAGGAATGCCCATTGTTACCGAAATAATGAGCGAGAAGTATATTGATGCTTTTTTGGATGTGGATGTTATCCAGGTTGGAGCAAGAAATATGCAGAATTTTGAACTTCTTAAGGAACTTGGAAAACTTAAAAAACCAATTCTCTTAAAAAGGGGCCTAGCAAATACTATAGAAGAATGGCTTATGAGTGCGGAATATATTATGAGTGGTGGAAATATGGAAGTGATACTTTGTGAAAGAGGAATAAGAACCTTCGAAACATATACAAGAAACACTCTTGACTTATCAGCAATACCTTTAGTAAAAGAAAAGACACATCTTCCAGTCATTGTAGATCCGTCTCATGCATCAGGTCTTTCAAGACTGGTTGAACCTATGTCCCTTGCCTCTATAGGAGCTGGGGCAGACGGATTAATTATCGAGGTTCACAACAATCCTGCGTGTGCACTGTGCGACGGCCCACAAGCCATAACTCCTGAGCAATTTCTGGCGCTTCAGAGAAAAATGGATGTAATGCTTCCTTTGGTTAATAAAATCAGAAGTTAACGGAACATAATTTGCGCTTTAGTCTGATTATATAAAATGAAAAAAGTATTTAGGGGTAGAATATGATAATTGCAATATATGGAATGGGTCTAATTGGTGGATCAATTGGTAGAACCATTGTAAAAAACACCAAACATTATGTTATAGCTTGTGACATTGATCCCTCGTCAATGCTAAAGGCTAAAATGCTGGGAGCATACCATGAAGAGATAGATGAAAATAATATTTCTAAGGCGGACTTAGTAATAATTGCAGCCAACCCATACCAGACACTGAATTTGCTTGAAGAACTTCCCGCTAAGCTTAAGCGGGGTGCGGTTATTACTGATACTTGCGGGGTTAAGAGAACAATTATTTCTAAAATGGAGGAGCTCAAGAAAATTTATCCCGAAGTTGAGTTTTTGGGAGTTCATCCTATGGCTGGAAGGGAATTTTCCGGGATAGCGCACTCAACTACATCTCTTTTTGAAAAAGCTTTTTTCATAATAACCCCCGTTCACACTGGAATTGAGGCTTTAGTGAAAGTAAAGAACCTTTTTAAAGAAATAGGATGTGAAGGTGTAGTCACTGCATCTGCAGATTATCACGATAAGGTAATAGCATATACTTCTCAGCTTGCTCACATAGTGTCAAGCTCCTATGTGAAAAGTCCAATGTCAAAGGAACACCATGGCTTTTCTGCGGGAAGCTTTAAAGATTTAACAAGAGTAGCAAAATTAAACCCAAGTATGTGGACACAGCTGTTTATGTCTAATAAGGATTATCTTATTGAGGAGATTTCTCAATTAATAGAACACTTGTCGGAGTATAAAGAAGCTATTTCAGGGGAGAATTTCCATGAACTCGAAAGATTATTGTCTGAAGGGGTAAAACGGAAGGAGTATGCTGATAAACTTGCCAAGGAAAAGATTAGTGAGTAAAGAAGAACCAGTTTAATCACATTGGGGAATAACTAAGTATCTAAAGAAAAAATGAATAGTGAGTAAAAACGACCCAGTTAATCACATCGGGGAAAAAATAAGTATCTAAAGTAAAGATCAGTTAAATGAATGGGTTATTAGTGGGAAAAGAATAATGTAAATTGAGATATATATTTCAAAAGACAAGGAGGAAAATATGATAGAGATAAAAGTGAATACTGTAAAAGGGTATAAAGTTCTGATTTCAAAGGGACTTATATGCGAAGCAGGAAACTATGTTAATTTGATTTCACCAGCAAGAAAAATCATGGTTATTAGCGATGAAAAAGTCGCAAAACTATACGGGACTAAACTACTCTCTTCTCTAGAAAAGGCGGGTTTAGATGCCTGCATTTATCCCATTAAGGTTGGAGAAAAAAGTAAAAACATTGGAACATATGTCCAAATAGTAAGAGACATGGCCGCCAGGGAGTATACCAGGAAAGACGCATTAATAGCACTTGGTGGGGGTGTTGTCGGAGATATAACTGGTTTTGTTGCAAGTACATATATGAGAGGGATAGATTTCATACAAATCCCTACAACGCTTCTTTCTGCAATCGATGCTGCAATCGGAGGGAAAAATGGAATTGATCTCCCCGAAGGGAAAAACTATGTAGGGACTTTTTATCAACCCAAATTGGTATTGTGCGATACTGACACATTCCGGGATTTACCCAACGAAGAAAAAATTAACGGAATAGGAGAAGGGATAAAATATGCAGTATTGGCGGGAGGTGAAATTTTAGAAATTTTAGAAAAAGGCTTAGATGAAAGTAATGAAGATAGATTCTTGGAACTATGTATAAAGTACAAAGCAAGTGTTGTAGAGAATGATGAAAGAGAAAGAGGAAACAGGATGATTTTAAACTTAGGCCACACTATGGGGCATGCGATTGAAAAGCTTTCAAAATACACAGTTCCTCACGGACTAGCCGTAGTAAAAGGTCTATATATGTTAATTACGGCTCCAGGTGCTGTCGCACTTGCTAAACATGAAAGAGAAAGAATAATAAATCTAATAAAAAAATATAAATTTGATGTTACTGTACCATATAAGTGTGGAGATTTGCTTTCAGCCGCTCGAAATGATAAAAAAGCTGAACCAGGAAATAAAATAAATATTGTAACCGTAAAAGGAATAGGTAATTGCGAACTAGTTAATCTGAGCCAGGATGAGTTATGTCGGTTTTTTGGACACGACCCAAACAGAAAAATAAACTAGTAAAAAAGTTGTAATTCTGAAAGGAAGACATATTTTCGATATAGAAAGAAAGGTTTTACTTTCAGGGAAAAAGGTTATGATGGTTTGATTATGAATGAGATAAAAGATATAAACTTAAGATTAAGTGCAAAAAAAGGATTGAATGGGGAGATAACCGTTCCTATTTCTAAGTCTTATGCGCATAGGGTTTTAATTGCATGTGCTCTATCTGACCGTC
>Ga0209723_1004951_pt1 | contig 14204 bp, 17 predicted proteins | sample BiotimSIPDNA_2_FD_185750 | JGI IMG/M metagenome (GOLD analysis project Ga0209723, IMG submission 185750) | Anaerobic biogas reactor microbial communites from Washington, USA - Biogas_R2 time_0 SIP DNA (SPAdes) (version 2) | ecosystem: Engineered > Bioreactor > Anaerobic > Unclassified | place... | reverse complement strand
CGTGGATTTGCGAGTGTAACATTGGAGCGGTGCCCCGGTTTTTTCTGAACAAAAGATTTCTGCGTTACGGGACTTCCCTGGATAAAAGACTTAAGGAGAGGTGGCTGAGCGGTTGTCCCGTTGTTCTGTATAAGAAATAAAGAAACGGGATCCCGCCGCAATAAGTTTTGAAAGCTGGCGGGAAAAGCGGCAGTCCTGTATGGCTTTGCGGTAGCATTATCGTGGATTTGCGAATGTAACATTGGAGAGGTGGCTGAGCGGTTGAAAGCGGCAGTCTTGAAAACTGTTGTGGAGGCAACTCCACCCAGGGTTCGAATCCCTGCCTCTCCGTTTTTTCGCCAAAGGCGAAAAAACAGAGCAATCGAAAATCGAAATTTGATTACGGAAGATTCTCGACCTTTATTTTCTAAGCATGAGCGTCGCTTAAGGCAATAGATAAGTATCGTGTCCCCGGAATTACCTAACCGTTCTTGTTAACTAGTGGCAGTATACTAAGCGGCAATCAGTGAAGGGAAGTTATAGATGGTTGAGAAATTAAAGAAGGAACTCGGGCTTTTGGACGTTTTCTGCATTGCGACTGGGGCGATGATCAGCTCCGGCCTTTTCATTCTTCCTGGGATGGCTTTCGCGAAGGCTGGGCCGGGAGTGGTTTTTTCCTATCTTCTCGCCGGGCTACTTTGTATCCCCACGCTTTTGAGTATGGCCGAGCTGTCAACGGCTATGCCCAAGGCGGGAGGGGATTATTTCTATATAATGAGGGGTTTCGGGCCTCTTTTAGGAACCGTCGCCGGGTTCAGCACCTGGTTTTCCTTGGGCTTGAAATCCGCTTTTGCGCTTATAGGCGTGGGCGTATATTTAAGCGTCGTCATCCGTCTCCCAATGAATTTTATCGCGCTGGCCTTTTGCCTGTTTTTTATCGTATTGAATCTGACGGGCGTTAAAGAGGCGGGCAGGGTGCAGGTGTTCCTGGTCATCGGTCTTTTGTGCATATTGGGAGCGTATATCCTTCTTGCCCTTGGCAGAGTCAACAGCGCCAATTTCTCCCCGTTCTTCCCCCGGGGGATAACTCCTGTTTTCTCCACGGCGAGTTTCGTGTTCATTTCCTACGCCGGGCTGGTGAAGATCACGGCGCTGGCGGAGGAGATAAAAGATCCCGGCAGGAATATCCCCCTGGGAATGATCATTTCCTTGGCGGTCGTATCCATCCTTTATGCGGCAGCGATATTCGTGACTGTGGGAGTGATGGCCCCGGAGAATCTAAAAAACAGTCTGACCCCCATTTCAGACGGGGCATTCATAGCCGGGGGTAATTTCCTGAAGGCTGTGGTCAGCTTAGGAGCGCTGCTGTCTTTTATCACGACGGCCAATGCGGGTATTATGAGCGCCTCGCGCTATCCCTTGAGTATGAGCAGGGATAATCTTCTGCCGCGTATTTTCGAGAGAGTAAGCCGTAGATTCAATGTTCCGTATATTGCCATTATTGCCACCGGGTTATTCATGGCCGCGTCTATCTTGTTTTTAAGGCTGGAACTGCTGGTCAAGGTGGCTTCGACTGTCTTGATCCTGCTTTATATTTTCGGCAATCTCACCGTTATCTTATTCAGGAAAAGCAGGATATTGAGTTATCGGCCGAAGTTCCACTCTCCGGCATATCCATATATGCATGTTCTCGGGATATTGGGCGGTTTTTTGCTTTTGGTAGAGATGGGCTCTTTTATCATTTTCCTGACGGTCATATTCGTTCTTTTGGCTTTGATATGGTATAGGATCTACGCGCAAAAGAGAGCGTCGCGGGACTCGGCGCTTATCTATACGCTGGAGAGGTTGATAGCTAAAGATAAGGGATTGGCCACCGAGAATCTTCTTACCGAATTAAAGGACATAGTCATCCAGCGCGACGAGGTGGTGGAGGACCGCTTCCATAAGATCATTATGGAGAGCCGGATACTTGACATAGATACGCCTATTGAAGCCAAGGAGTTGTTCAACAGAGTATCCCAGCTGTTGGGCAGCGACCTGATGGCGGATCCCGCGGTCCTTGTGAGGGATTTCCTGGAAAGAGAGAAAGAGTCGAGCACGGTATTGAGGAAGGGCCTTGCAATCCCGCATATTATCGTTGCCGGGGAGCGGACATTCAAAATACTGCTGGTAAGGGCCGGGGCCGGGGTCATTTTTTCCAACGATGAGCTGGTGCACATTATATTCATCCTTGCCGCTTCTTCGGACGAGCGTAATCTGCATTTAAAGGCGCTTGCAGCCATCGCCCAGATCACCAATACCCCGGGTTTCGACAAGCTGTGGCTGTCGGCAGGCAGTAAAGAAGAATTAAGGAACATCGTCCTTTTAGCCGAAAGACAAAGAGGTTGAAACAAATGTCCATCCCCGATAATTCCCGCCTTGTTTATTCCACCGAACACGGCAGGATGTGTCCAAAGTGTTTAAAACCGCTGGGTAATTGCGTCTGCGATAAGCTGAAGCGCTCGGCGGTACCGGATGCCGGGGGTTCGGCGCGGGCGCGTTATGAGACGCAGGGGAGAAAGGGCAAGGGGATGACGATCATCTCCGGACTCTCTCTAAACCGTGCGGAACTGGAGGCGCTTTGCAGGGAGTTAAAGCGCAGGTTCGGTGCGGGCGGGACGGTAAAGGATTTTACGATTGAACTGCAGGGTGACCGCAGGGAAGAGGTCGTTCGGTTTTTGTCCGCTAACGGGTACGATGTGAAATAAAGCGTGATGTCCCCTTATCTTCGCAGAGTATTCCGCTAACCGGCTTTTACGAGACGAGATTAATCGAGAAAGAAACCTCTGGGCGTGTGTTGAAAGCAGTGCGACAGGCTCACTGCCAAGGCTTATAGAAGGGGACCGAAAAACATCAATTTATAAGAAAGATAAGGTATTAAAACTATGATCACCGTCAGTAACGTTACGCTTCAATACGGACAGCGCAAGCTTTTTGCCGACGCTGATATCATCTTTTCACCCGGCAACTGTTACGGCCTTATCGGCGCCAACGGCTCAGGCAAGTCCACTTTTCTGAAAATACTTTCCGGGGAGGTCGAGCCGACCAACGGAGACGTCTCGGTGACTCCCGGCAAGCGCATTTCTGTTTTGAAACAGGACCAGTTTGCCTATGATGAGTTTACGGTGTTGAACACCGTAATTATGGGGCACAAGCGGCTTTACGATATTATCACCGAGAAGGAACGCATTTACGCAAAAACTCCTTTTACTGATGAGGACGGGCTGCGCGCCTCCGAACTGGAAAGCGAGTTCACAGAACTTGACGGCTGGAGCGCGGAGGCGGACGCCGCCAGGCTGTTGAGCGAGCTGGGGATAGAAGAGTCCCTGCACACGGCGCAGATGACACAATTAGAGGCGGGGCAGAAGGTGAGAGTGTTGCTGGCGCAGGCGTTGTTCGGCAACCCGGACATACTGCTGCTGGACGAGCCCACCAATTATCTTGACGTCGATTCGCGTCTTTGGCTGGAGGAATTTCTCTGCGATTTCGAGAATATCGCCATCGTGGTCTCCCACGACAGGCATTTCCTGGACAAAGTCTGCACGCACATCGCCGATATCGATTACGGCAAAATAAGGCTTTATACCGGCAATTACACTTTTTGGTCCGAGGCCAGCCAGCTGGCGGCGCGCCAGCGCAGCGAAGCGAACAAGAAGATTGAAGAGCAGCGCAAGGAGCTCAAGGAATTCATCATGCGTTTCGCCAACAACGCCTCTAAGTCCAGGCAGGCCACCAGCCGCAAGAAGATACTGGAGAAGCTCACCGTTGACGACATCGGCCCGTCCTCGCGAAAGTATCCGTACATCAATTTCGACCAGGCCAGGGAGGCCGGTGATAATATTCTGAGCATCGAGAACCTTTCCATGTCGCTGGACGGACAGCAGATGTTCAATAATCTGCGTTTCACGGTGCAGAAGGGGGATAAGATCGCTTTTGTCGGGCCCAACGACCTTGCCAAGACCACGCTTTTCCAGGTCCTGACCGGGGAGCTGGAGCCGGAAAGCGGCAGTTACAAGTGGGGGTCTTCGGTGCAAAAAGCGTATTATCCCAGGGACAATTCCGAGTTCTTCAAGTCCACGCTCAGCGTGGTGGACTGGCTGAGGCAGTTCTCCGCGGTCACAGACGAGGAGTTCGTCAGGGCTTTTCTCGCCAGGATGCTTTTTACCGGCGAGGAGTCGCTCAAACCGGTGAACGTGCTTTCCGGCGGGGAGAAGGCCAAGTGCATGCTGGCGCGGATGTCAGTCATACAGCCGAACCTGCTTATACTCGATGAGCCGACCAACCATCTTGACCTCGAGGCCATCACTTCTTTAAACCGCGGTTTAGAGAAGTTCCGCGGCACGCTGCTCTTTTCATCACACGACCACCAGTTGGTGCAAACGGTGGCCAACCGCATCATAGAGTTCGGTCCGCGCGGCTGTATCGACCGCGCCGGCACGACCTTCGATGAATACCTTTCCGACGACAACATAAAGCGCCAGCGGCATGAACTGTATAAAATATGATACACCTACACCTAATTCCGGGGACACAATACTTAATCAAGCCGCAGAATGCGGCGCAGATTACCCCGTAGAGTGCCGGGAAAATGTCGAAGAGATTTTCCCGGTATCTTACGACACGGGGTTAATACAGGCGAGTTTAAATCCCCTTGCCCAGAAATCCCCGGGTTTTAACCCGGGGGTACCTTAGCCTATGGGAAGGCCAAGTATACACCGCTGTGTTATACCTTAGCCAATCGGAATAACACCCTGCCTCAAAGGAAAGGCAGGTGTTCACCAGTGTGAAAGTATACACCTGTGTGTTACACCTTGGCCAATTGGGATAACACCCTGCCTTAAAGGAGAGGCAGGTGTTCACTCGTGTGAAGCTCCGGGGAGGTTGCCGGAATAAGCAGCCAGCCGAATAAGCGCTGTGTACCGGCGAAGCATTGGCTTCGCCGGAGAATAGAAGGAGCCGCGGGCTTTAGCCCGAGGGGCTCCACTTATTATAAAGACACGGGTGCTATCCCCGGAATAAGAGTGAAGACTATGTTTGGTTCGGAGAAAGAAGAACTTTTGCGTGAGAAGATGTCCCGCTTCGGGGTCAAGGAGGAGGACATCGTGGAAAAATTCGTGCGTTCGCAGGGCCCGGGCGGCCAGAACGTTAACAAGGTTTCCACTTGCGTGCATTTGAAGCATCTGCCTACGGGCATCGAGGTGAAGTGCAGCGAGGAGCGCTCGCAGTATCTTAACCGCCGGCTTGCCCGCGGATTGCTTTTGAGAAAAATAGAGAACGTGATATTAGGCGAGCTGTCGCAGGAGCAGAAACGTATCGCGAAGATCCGTCGTCAGAAACGCCGTCGTTCCCGTCGAGCGAAGCAGAAAATACTGGAAGCCAAACGGCTGCATTCAGAGAAGAAACAGCTTCGTGCGCCGGTACGTTTGTAATTCCTGGGACACAATACTTAATTGATAAAGACACGGGTTCTATCCCCGAAGAAGTTTCGTAATTAAGTATTGTGTCCCCGGAATAAGACCGCGGGGTCATTTATGTCTTCAAGCTGGGACAAATATTATTTACCGGAGATCGGCGGGGGAGAATCCGCTGTTTCTTCGCATACGAATTCTTCTTATTCTGGTAAGCTCGATTTGCCGGAGGATCTCGATTTGAACCGGGAGTTCCTGGGCGCTTTTGAAGCTATGGAGCGGACCAATGAATGTATATTCGTCACCGGCAAGGCAGGGACCGGCAAATCCACGCTTCTGAAGTATTTCAAATCCAATACCGCCAAGAACGTCGTGATACTTGCTCCTACCGGGGTGGCGGCGGTTAACGTCGGCGGTCAGACGATCCATTCTTTTTTCAAATTTCCTCCCAGGATTATCCAGCCGGGGACTGTCGGCAAGAAGCGCAACCGCAAGCTGATCAGAGAAATCGATACCTTGATAATAGATGAGGTTTCGATGGTTCGCGCGGACCTGATGGACGGCATAGATTATGCCTTGCGTCTGAATAGGGACGCTCCGGACGTGCCTTTCGGGGGAGCTCAAGTGATTTTCTTCGGGGATCTCTTTCAGCTCCCGCCGGTAGTCGAACCGGAGGCGGCTGAGATCCTGGAAAAGGAATACGGCAGTCCGTATTTTTTTCAGGCCAGGGCGTTCAGTAAGATAAAACCGCGTTATATAGAACTGACAAAGGTTTACCGACAGGCAGATGGCCGCTTCCTTAATATTCTGAACAGGATCAGGGATGGCAGACATGATGAAGAGGACCTTGCGGTTTTGAATTCCCGCATGGCACGTGAGACGGCCGGCGGCGACGAGGGCTGTATCGTTCTTACCTCCACCAACAGACAGGCGGCCATGATAAACGAGCGCAGACTTGCCGGGTTACCGGGGAAGACGCAGAATTTTCAATGCTCCGTCAACAAGGATTTCGACGAAAAGTCTTTTCCCACCGAGCCGGTGCTTAAGCTGAAACCGGGCGCGCAGGTAATAATGCTGCGCAATGATCAGGATAGGCGCTGGGTTAACGGCACCATAGCTGAAGTGGCGGAATTGTCGGAAGAGACTGTAACAGTGCGCATAAGCGGCCGGCTGCATGATGTTGACAGGGCAAAGTGGGAGAGGATAAAGTATGAGTATAATGCCGCCAAAGACAAGATAGAGGAGAGAGTGGCCGGAACGTTCGAGCAGTTCCCGCTTAAACTCGCCTGGGCGATAACCATCCATAAAAGCCAGGGACAGACTTTCGATAAAATTGTCATCGACCTGGGGCATGGGGCTTTTACGCACGGTCAAGTCTACGTGGGCCTGAGCAGGTGCACGTCCCTGGAAGGAATAATCCTGAGAAAACGCGTTTTTGACAGTGATATTATTTTCGACGAGCGTATCTATGAATTTAAGCACCGGTTGTGTGATTAGAGGAATGATCTTTCCGGGGTGGAAATTGTCACGATTCCGGATATAATAATATCTATCGTGGGAACAGGAGGTATGCTATGGGCGACTGGAAGCCGGCCGTGGAATGCCCGAAGTGCGGCAGCGCCGATACTCGTTTCGTGGAACCGCTGGATGACCTGTCTGTTTATGAATGTAATCTTTGCGGCTGCCGTTTCGAGACGGCGGAAGAAGAGTAAGGTTTAAGAGCGATAAGGAGGGGGAAATGCGATCTTTCCTGGTTGGTTCCTGTATTGTGCTCTTGGCGTCAGCGGTAGTTTCTTTTTCGGTTTATAGGGGGATACTGTCAAAACAAGCCGAGATCACGGCTAAATGGAATCGGGTGGAGGTGCGGCTGCACGAGAGGAATGCCGTTATCCCTCCTTTAGAGAAAAAAGTTTACGACTATGCCGATCATGAGAACGCTTTGTTTTCCACCCTGCAGGAAGCGGAATCCGGTTGGGACAAGGCCTCCGGAGTGGAGGCGAAGATAAACGCGGCTGTCGCGCTTGACGCGGCGTTGTCTCATTTGTTGAAGACGGCGGAGAATTATTCCAAACTCAAGTCCGAACCGGAATTGACGAAGTTCATCAGGGAATTGGCCGTGAGAGAAGAGATAATTTCCTTGGAGAGAGAACTCTTCAACCGGACGGTAAGGGAATACAACACCATGATAACAGTCTTCCCTGCGAACCTTATCGCTTCCGTGTCCGGCTTCAAACCTTTGTCGGAATACAATAAGATTGAGCATAAGGCCAAGACGATAGGGCGTATCAAACTGTAATGCGCTGCCGGGAAAGCGCGTCGTTCATAACGATGATAAGATAACGCCGCTTACCATTCCGTGTGAGAACCCTTGGGTTGTGTCCCGCGGAGCTTTATAATTTCAAGGAGAGATTGATGTTCGGGGCTATAGGCCGGTATTTCAATTTCGCGGAATTGAAGACGGATTACCGGTCCGAGGTCATAGGCGGGGTGACCACTTTCATGGCCATGGCTTATATTATCTTCAACTCCCTTCCGGGAGTATGCTTTATCCCATTACCGCCCCGGCCGTAATAACCGTGGGCTGTATGATGATGCAGCCGGTGGCCGGGATAGACTGGAAAGATTACAGCGATTCGATACCGGCTTTTCTGGTGATCCTGATAATGCCGTTGACGTTCAGTATCGCGACGGGAATAGCTTTCGGCTTGATCAGTTACGCTGGTATCAAACTGCTCTCCGGCAGGGGGAGAGAAGTTCCCTGGCTTGTGTATCTGCTCGCGGTGGTATTCATACTGCGGTTCATTTACTTAAAGTCCTTGTGAACCGGATGATATGCTGCTGTCCTGACGCTTGGCGACGGAATCAGTTTCGAACAGATAGACAATTTTTAGCGGCCAATACCGGGATAGGAAGGTAGTTATAGTTTTTGCATAATCTCGGAAGCAATCTCATCAACAGTACAACAAAGGAGTGTAACCATGTCGAAATCATTGAAAGGGACTCAGACGGAAAAGAACCTGCTGGCGGCTTTCGCCGGCGAATCGCAGGCGCGCAACCGTTATACGTATTTCGCGAGCGCCGCCAAAAAAGAAGGACTGGAGCAGATAGCGGCCATTTTTCTGGATACCGCGGATAACGAAAAAGAGCATGCCAAGGTCTTTTTCAAGTATCTCGAGGGAGGGGAAGCGCAGATCACGGCTTCTTATCCGGCCGGGATGGTACAGGATACGAAGTTGAATCTCTCCGAAGCTGCCGCAGGGGAAAATCTGGAGTGGACGACGCTTTACGCCGATTTTGCCCGTGTCGCAGAAGAAGAGGGGTTCTCGGGGATAGCGGCTTCTTTTAAGCAGATCTCGAGGGTGGAAAAGGAGCACGAAGCAAGGTACAGGCAACTGCTTGCCAATCTTGAGGCCGATAAGGTCTTTAAGAAAGATTCCGTTGTCCGCTGGCACTGCCGCAACTGCGGTTATGTGCATGAGGGAAAAGATGCGCCTAAGGAGTGCCCGGCGTGCAGGCATCCGCAGGCTTATTACGAAATTAAAGCGGAAAATTATTAAAGTATAAAAGACGGGTTTTTGGTATTGTGTTTTGGGCCCGATCAGGGAACGGCCCCTGGGAACGGAGTCCGCGGACGTTTCAGCGCCGGAGAAAGCTGTAAGGCATCTCTTACTTCTTCGAAAGAGGTCTTAAGGTATGAATAACAAGGTTGTAATGGTTGTCGCCGTTATTTCTTTGACCGCTTCTTTATCCGGTTGGGTAATGTTCGCTAAGGAGAAGGCGCGGCAAGAGGAAAGTAAAGAGCAGTTGGCTGAATACGTGCTCCAGCAGGTGGAAGACAGGCGAAAAATGGAAGAGTCCATCAAAGAACAGCTTCGCCAGAAAAAACAAGAGAAGGAAGTCGTCCTGAAGCTGGAATACGAACGGCAACTGCAGGATTCCATCAACAGCCAGTTAGAACAATACGAGAAGGACAGGGGAGAGTTTATTACCAGACAGTTTGACGACCTCCGCTCCTGGACCGGCGGGCTGGTCAAGCAACAGATGTATGTTTTAAGCGGCAGCCTGCGGAAATCCGTGATGGAGAAGCTCCAGGAATACGAACAAATATCCGAGGAGCACGCTGCAGAACTGAATGTCGTTCTGGATAAACGCACCGCGGCTTACAAAGACGAGATTAAATCTTCTTTACGGGCAGCGATAGAATCTATTAGAGAGGATATTCAACAGGAGTTCTCGAACCAAAGGGCGGAGATCAGGGACGCGTTATTGAAGCAGAAGCAGGAATTGGATACCGTTTTGCGCGGTGCCGGTGGACAGCCGCGGATTAACAACAGCCAGGAATAAGTTTTTCTCTTGTCGCGAAAAACTAATAGAGCTTCGTCGGAGTCCGTTTCCTTGCCTGTAAGGGAACTTAATTATTCAACTCCGACTCAGGCGGTGCTTCGTCGGAGTCCGTTTCTTTTGCCTGTAAGGGGATTTGATTATTCAACTCCGACTCAGGCGGCGCTTCGTCGGAGTCCGTTTCTTTTGCCTGTAAGGGAACTTGATTATTCAACTCCGACTCAGGCGGTGCTTCGTCGGAGTCCGTTTCTTTTGCCTGTAAGGGAACTTGATTATCCAACTCCGACTCAGGCAGTGCTTCGTCGGAGTCCGTTTCTTTTGCCTGTAAGGGAACTTGATTATCCAACTCCGACTCAGGCGGTGCTTCGTCGGAGTCCGTTTCTTTTGCCTGTAAGGGAACTTGATTATCCAACTCCGACTCAGGCGGTGCTTCGTCGGAGTCCGTTTCCCTCCTCTTTATGTTCCGACAAATTATTTCCCTTCCGGGTTAAATAATTTCTCGATAGAGGAAGGAAAACGGAGGCGAGAGGATTCGAACCTCTGAGAGGCTTACGCCCCCTCCGGTTTTCGAGACCGGTGCACTCAACCAGCTATGCGACGCCTCCAGATATTCTCGAAGTAATTATTTATACCAGAAATCTTCCTAAAAAGCAAGACGGTTGAGGGGTCTCTCTGGAAATGAGGGGGTAAGGATCTATGGTATCATTCCCACACTAGGTATATAATTCAGTTGCCATTTAGCGGGTTTTTTGGTATAAATAAGACTTGTAAAGGCGGAAAATCCGGCCTTTCTGTAAAGAAAAACCTCTAAATCCAATTTTTTACTGTAAAGTTTAGGCTCCTTTGGGTTAAGGAGCTTTGTTGGGATTGTCCTCATCTCCTAAAGGAGGTAGCAAAATGCGTAACTGGGTAGTGTTATTCTCGATATTTATGCTGGCCGGATGCGCGTTTGTATTCACCGATGTCAACACAAGGGATTTCACCAGCGTGACGACGGGAATGACCTCCGTTGAAGTTGAAAACACTCTTGGTATACCTTTCCAGACAAGCAAAGAAATAGTTGCCGGTAAGGAATATGAGATCTGGATTTATCCCGCCGATAAGATTCATCCTTCTCAGTCATCCGGAAAGAGGATCGGTGTAAGTGATTACGAAGTCTTGTTTTTGGATGGAAAAGTGGATCAGTGGCGTAAGACCAGGACGATCGCCCAGCCCGGCTACCAGGCGCCAACCAAGGCAATAAAAGCTGAATAGAATATTTAACTTACCAAGGTATATTTAATCAAACCGCAGAAATCCCCGGCTTTCCAGCCCGGGAGTTTCATTTCTTTCAATTTGGAGAGGTGCCGGAGCGGTCGAACGGGCACGCCTGGAAAGCGTGTGACTCGCAAGGGTCCCAGGGTTCGAATCCCTGCCTCTCCGTTTTTTGCTTCGCAAAAAACGGAGAAGTCTCGCCAGCCAAAATTAAAGATTTTGGTTGATGGACTCTCCGCCATCCGCCGCCAAAGGCGGCGAGATGGTGAGATCTCGCTCGCCAGCGAAGCTGGCGAGGCGGATCCGCCATAAAGGTAACAAAATGCAGCATGTTTATATCCTATTGAATGAAGCTAAAACAAGAACATATACCGGCGTTGCCGATGATGTTAATAAGCGATTAACATTGCATAATACCAGGAGAGTCAAGGCGTCACGGCCATATCGACCATATAACATAATACATGCAGAAGAGTTCGAAACGCTCAAGGAAGATAGGCAGAAGGAAAAATTTTATAAGTCCACAACGGGACGCAGGAGAATTAAGAAGATGTTTTTCCAAAACGTAGCTGGCTGTGGACCCTCCAAAATCGTAGATTTTGGAGAAGTCTCACCACCCGCCGCCAAAGGCGGCGAGGTGGTGGACACGAACCCTAACAAATGGAATTGCAGGGAAAAAGAGGTCATATGAGCAGGAAAACTTTCGGTCATATTTTTTGGGTTGTAGCAATCCTTTTAATATCCAATCCTTCTTTAGCCCATGCCAATATGGGACTTCCAATGATATTTATCTCCTGGCCGTCTATGTTTCTTGCCTTAATTCCAGTTGTTGCTATTGAAGCAATTGTGTTTATCAGAATGTTAAAAATAGATATCGAAAAGTCATTGTCGGTTTCGTTTTTGGCAAATCTTACATCAACAATTGTAGGCATACCGCTTTCATGGTTATTTCTATTAGCGATTGAATTGGCGGGTGCATTTATAGGAGTAGGTATATTAAAAATGCGATCATGGCCGCCTGACGTAGGCTTTTGGCAGGTTCCATTAATGGCTGCTTGGTTAGGCCCAATAACTAAAGAATATGAATGGATGGTACCGGTAGCAGCCGCATGTGGGCTTGTCCCAGCTTATTTTCTATCAATATGGATTGAATTTGGTGTTGCTAAGAGAAGACTTGCTGATTTTCCTAACAAAACGATCTTATATAAAGCTGTTCAATCAGCAAATTTAGTTTCGTATTCGTTGCTAATGGGGCTATGTATCGCGATGTTTTTTTTCTTGCGTTTCCAAGTTAAATAATGTAGTCACAATAAAGAATGAATGTTTCTTTTTATCGATCTTTTTAGGTCTATGAAGGATGGGTTCATCTAGGGCGATGAGCCAACCTATACCACGTTTGCGGTAAATTTTTATGAGTAGGCTTGTTGGGATTGTAGGGTTCGACTTCCGTCTACGATTACCCGTTTTTTCGCCAAAGGCGAAAAAACAGAGCAATCGAAAATCGAGATTCGTAGTTAAATATTGTGTCCCCGGAATCACAGTAGAACCAGATAAAGGTAATTATTGTTGAAAGGAGGAGTTCTGTGGGGAGAATATTTTTGCTTTTCTCTTTGGGTTTATCGGCGTTATTGCTTATGGCAGAGCCGGGCCGAGCGGCTGAAGAAATAACTGTTACCACATATTATCCTTCGCCCAATGGTTCTTATGCGGATCTGACGGTTTCCGAAAGGATGGCTATTGGAGATATGAACGGTGATGACGTGGTGAACACCTCCGATATGATGGTTTATGGCTGGTCAGGCGGCGGTTCGACCTGGACTACCGGGGCTCCTGTGCCCGGGAGTTTAACCGTTGCTAACCGTTTGACTGTCGGGAGGCGGGTCCCATTCTGGAATGCCACGCTGCATGTTCATAATACCGAAACAAACACATCAAATAAAACGTGTGCTATTGCGTTGAGCGATGTCAACGGCGGCTGGAACAGCCATATATATTGGTTAAACAGTTCCGGAGATCGTCTCCGTCACCTTATAGCGCAGGATAGCTATCATAATAACAGGTTATTTATGCTTATGAATTATACCGGTACCGGTGGCGAAGGCAGCGTCAGTGAGACTTTCTCTATCTTGGGAGGTACAAATAATGCCCAAGTCGCGATTAATACATGGGACGCTGGCCCATATAACCTTTATGTGAATGGCACGGCAGGTAACCTGAGTGGCTGGACCACTACTTCGGATATGCGTTTGAAAAAGAATATCCGGCCGCTGGGAAATGTGCTCGAAAGGATAAAGAAGATAGATGGTGTTACGTATGAATGGAAAGCCGAGGAATTCCCCGAAAAGAATTTTGAGAAAGGGAAACAAATCGGGATCATCGCCCAGAAAGTGGAGAAGTCCTTTCCCGAGTTAGTAACAACTGATAATGAAGGTTACAAGGCTTTAGCCTATGACAGATTCACCGCTGTTTTGTTGGAGGCAATCAAAGAACAACAAAAGGAAATAGAAGCTTTAAGGAAGGAGATTGACGCGGTAAAAGCCGATAGGATATAATGTCTTGCTAAAGCCGGTCCGGTTTTCCCAGGTATTACAAACCTTCGATGAGAGGGATCGTTTTTTTTCGTTTGACCCCGAAGGACTCTCCAATATGCGGAATCTCGGGGAAAATATGGCCGTTCAGTATTCCGCCTCGGAAATCGCGGGCTAAAAGCCCGCGAAGTTTCATTTTCTGCTTCGATTCTGTGGAGAAAGGAAATACGTAATGCGCTGTTTCTTCTCGCATGTCTTTTGTGTTTCGTTATTACTAATCACAGCAGTTATATACGCTGAAGATATCACCATTACAACGTATTATCCTTCTCCCAACGGCACCTACGACGCGCTTCTCGCCAAGCGTTTCGCGGTCGGCGACGTCAACAACGACAGCAGTATCAATATTTCGGATATTCCAAGTGCTGACGGTTATCTGTTGGTAGCCGACAAGCTCGGCATAGGAACAGCCAGCCCTTTGGCCGCTTTGAACACGGCCTATGGTATCGCGATCGGCAGCGGCAGCGGAGTATCTGCTACCGACGGTAATAGAAGAAGCCTGCAATTATTGACGGATACGAGTTATGGGGGTACCTACAATTCGCATTCAGGCTATCTGTTATACAGCACTATGCCGGGCGGGTGGGGGAGTGCC
>Ga0209723_1004948_pt1 | contig 14211 bp, 9 predicted proteins | sample BiotimSIPDNA_2_FD_185750 | JGI IMG/M metagenome (GOLD analysis project Ga0209723, IMG submission 185750) | Anaerobic biogas reactor microbial communites from Washington, USA - Biogas_R2 time_0 SIP DNA (SPAdes) (version 2) | ecosystem: Engineered > Bioreactor > Anaerobic > Unclassified | place... | reverse complement strand
AGGATCAGGCTCGACAGGAAGGTTCCCCAGGGCAGCTTCTTTTATTTCCACGACAACGGTATGGCCGCTTCAGAGCTCCAGGCTGAATCAGACGGTGTGCTGAAGCAGCCTGTGGGCACCCTGCTTGCGGAATTGGGTGTGAACGCGTCGGAAAAAGGCTATGATTTCTCCATATTCACCAATTTTGCGAAGGTGTTTTCCCTGGTGGGTGATGTAAAGTCCGAACCCCTGTCCCGGGATGACAAAATCCTTATGGGCGGCGGCAAACCGTGGTTTACCCTCATGGGAAAAGCATTCCTCGACAAGAAACATTTCCAGACGGTCAGAGACGCGGCTGCAACCGGGGACAGCGATGCAGCCGAGTTCGTCAAACTCTTTGAGGACTTGAAACAGTTCGGACTCGACGAGGACGCAATCCTGAAGATACTGAAGAACATCGGGATAGTTCTCGGTGGGCAGACCAAGGTCATGGGAAATGCGCTCCCCGGAGGATACGCCTATCTCTCCGGCGAAAAGGAGGGAGTCCAGCTTCTTCTTCCCCTTCTGGAGATGGCTGCACGGGAAAGTGGAATGCCCTTCGAACCTCTTGCCAGGGAAGGCTGGACAGCTTTTTATGCCCTTCGGGAACCGGTTGATTTCGTAATGGGTATCAAGGACGGGATCGTCCTGGCCGGATTCCTGAGCCCCGAGGCGCTGGACGCGGCCCCGGAGCTCTCTCCGCGCATGGAGACACTCTATGGGAACGAAAGCCTGAACGGATTCCTCCACTTTAATGCGAAAGTGGTCAGGGAAATAGTTCTCTCCCTGCTGAACCCCGAAGGCCCATGGGCTCCCCTTCTGGCAGGGGAAGACGATTTCCTCGAGGGTATTCCCTACATCCTCGAAGGGCTGAAAGCATCCGTCGAATTCAAATCACTGGATATCCTGGCCTCTGACATGGAACGTGCGGATTTCACGATCATGACAGAACCTGCACAGAAGGCCGAGATCGACGCCCTGTCGGCCCTGGCGGCGCAATGGAGTGCAAAGGCACAGGAAGGGCAGAAACAGCCATAACGGGAAAAAATGGATGAAAGACTCCGGAGGCGAAAGCCTCCGGAGTCTTGTCGCACAGCTCCTGAAAGGGTGAGACGGCTATGAGGAAAACCTCTGCACTTCTGGTTTCTGTTTTGATTGCGTGGAGCTTCCTGTGGGGTACGTCACCCCTTTCAGCACAGGAGCGGGTGTTCCGTTTCGACGTGGAGGCAGCCATAGAATCAGACGCCTCCCTGACGGTGACGGAGCATATCGGCGTCGTGGCGGAGGGCAAGGATATCCGGAGAGGCATCATCCGGTCCCTACCTACGGATTTTACGGACAGCGAGGGGAAAAAACGGAGAGCTGGCCTCGAACTGCTGTCGGCTCTGCTTGACGGCACCCCCACTGAAGCCCAGGTCAGCCGGGCCGGTGGATCGCTCGAGTTCCGCCTCGGTGATCCGGATGTTCTGCTTTCCTTCGGTGAACATGTTTTTACCATAACCTACAGGACCACGGGCCAGCTCGGTTTTTTTGAAACCCACGACGAACTGTACTGGAACGTCACGGGCAACGACTGGGCCTTCCCCATCGACAGGGCGTCGTTTCGGGCAAAACTCCCCGGAAAGAATTTCGGCGAGGGCTTTTCGGCAATAGAATTCTACACGGGAAAAAGGGGAGCCAAGGGACAGGACGCACGGCTGCTCACCGACGGCACTGTCGAGTCCACTGCGCCATATTTCCCCGGCGAGGGGCTCACTGTGGTCTTCTCCTGGCCAAGAGGCATCATCGCCCCTCCTGCGGAGCCTGCGCCTGTCATTGAACGGTGGGCTTCGTCGCCGTACAGAATGATCCACCTTGGAATGCCGGTACTTCTGCTCGCCGTTATGCTCCTGATCTGGCTTGTCTGGGGAAAGGATCCGGCGTCCCGCCCGGTGATCCCTCTCTTTGAGCCCCCGGCAGGGACAGAGGCGGGATTCGCACGGTACGTCCGCACCATGACGGCTGACGACAGGGCCTTTGCGGCTATGATCCTCGGAATGGCTGTGAAGGGAGTCCTCTCCATACATGAATCCACCCTTGCGGGAGAAATGGCGAAGAAGGGGGGAAATACGCCGTCAGCGGCGGGGGCGGCCATGAAGTTCCTCTCAAAACTGGCAGGAAAGTCGTACCGCCTCAGGCTGTACCGTGAAAAACTTGAAAAAACAGGTTTGACCGCAGATGAACGGATGCTTGCAGACACCCTCTTCGGAACCACGAGGGACGAAGTCCATCTCTCGAGCGCCGACAGGCCAGTTATCCAGGACGCTTTCCATCTATTGGGAAAGAGTTTCCGGGAACGGGGCAGGCCGCTTCTGAGGACGAACCTCGGAAAGTGGCTGGGCGGCGTCGCTCTTTTTGAACTGTACGCCGTCGCAATGATCATTCTTATGGCCGTTTCGGGGCAGCCCCGTTTCGAGCCTATACTTGCCGTCATCTCGGGCCCGTTCCTTCTTCTTCCCCTCGCCCTCCCCCTTCCTTCCGGTAAAGGAAGCATGGTCACGAAATTTTTCGTCCGGTTCTTTTTCCCGGCGATCTTTCTTTTCGTCGCTGCAGGGGCATGCCTCGCAGGAGCCTCGAGCGGACTGGACGTGGATCTTCTTTCCGTTCCCGGCCCACTGCTGTGCGTGGCGGTACTGCTGGTGTTCAAACCGCTCATGAAGGTGCGGACAGAGGAAGGGGCGAGGGTCAGCGAGAGCATTGAAGGGCTGCGGATGTTCATCACGGCGGCGGAGAAGCACAGGCTCGAGATGATGAACCCGCCGGAGGAGACCCCACGTCTTTTCGAGAAGCTTCTGCCCTATGCCTTTGCCCTTGACGCGGCGGATACATGGGCGGACCGTTTCCAGAACGTTCTTTCAGCGGCGGGCTATTCGCCTTCCTGGTACCAGGGCGATCTGAACGCTTTCACCACTTCGGCCGGTGTCGCGACATTTACATCGGGCTTCTCCGGGGCAGTATCATCGGGCACGAGGTCCTCGGGAAGCGGCGGAAGCGGATCCTCAGGCGGCGGCGGGGGCGGCGGAGGAGGCCGGGGCTGGTGAAACTTTTTCCGAAGGAGGAACGGAATATGAAGGGGATACGTATTCTCGCGGGAATTATTTTCATCCTTGCCGCGGCGGCGCCGATCTTCGCCGATCCCACCGTGGAAAGTTTTGAATGGCCGAAGGCGGGGCTTGTGCAAGGATCGAACGTGAATGTCCGAAGCGGCCCCGGCACATCATCGAAGCCCGTCGGCAGGTTCATCCACGACTACGAGTCGGCGGAACTCGTGGTGACGGGAAAGGCTGAGACGGGGGAAGAGTATCCGTGGTACCGGATCATATCGGCGGAATTCGGCGATGGGTGGATATACGGAAAGTATCTTACCGTCGAGGAGCCTGAGGATCCGGTCCGGCGATATGCCATGAAGATCCGCGAAGATTTCGGCCTCTCCCCGGCCCTGGCGGTGAAGATGTACGGCGAGCCCATGAAACGAAGCGCAAGGAAAATGAAAATCCCGGATTTCAATGTTACCGTCCGCATAGAGACCCTTTCCTTCCACGGCCACGAGGCGACCTACTGGGACGGAGTCCTGCAGTCGGTGGAGCTGCCGGGAGGTTTTATGGGATTCGGGGATATCATAATGGGCATGGATGCGGAAGAGGCGGCTTCGCGGCTGGGGGAGCCTTCCATCAGGGAGAAATACGGCTGGATCTTTATTGAGGAACGGGATGAGATCCAGATTGAAATCGACAAGAACCCGGAGGGAAAGGGCAGCGTAGTCACGGGACTTCACTACCGCCGGGTCGTGTATGACTGAGGGGGAATTATCATGAGGCGTGCCGCGGCAGCTGCACTTATTCTGTTATTGTTCTGCGGAACGGCGTGGTGCGAGGTTCATCCGATCGACGCGGAGATAGAGAAGTGCATGAACGACGATCCCAGCACCCAGGGGACCATTCAGTGCGCGAACATGGGGAAGAAAAAATGGGACGGCGAGCTCAACAGGGCATACAACGAGCTGATGAAAATGCTGCCGAAGGACGGGCAGCAGGCTTTGCGAACGGCCCAGAGGGCCTGGATACCCTGGAGGGAGAGCGAGTTCAAGCTCCTCGGGGCTGTCTATCTCACCATTTACAACAATCTCGACGGAGGCACCATGTGGCTTGTGACAAACACCATCGCCGAGATGGAGGTGGTTCGGGGAAGGACGCTTGAACTTCTGGGCTATATCAGTGAACTGAAGAAGGGAAAACCTTCCTTCGAAGGAACCTATCCGGCCGCACAGACAAAAGACCAGCTCGACGCCGCATTGAAGGTGAAAAGCGAGAGTGCACGGCTTGGAAAGGCTTTTGGGGCAAACGGCGAAGTGACAGCCAAAGAGGCCCTGGACAGCTGGGAAGATTTCCGGAACAGGGAAGCGGCATTTCTGACTGTGTTTTACGGAAAGAAAGGCGACAGGGGGTTTCCTCTTCACGCACGGATGCTCAGAAACGTTGAACGGGCAAAGAAGCTCCAGGGACTGTACGAGGATCTGCGCACGGGAGGGCTGAAGGAAGAGACGGTGAAAAAGGAAGTCAGTGGAGCAAAGGAACCCTTCGCCGGAGACCGGACCCTCTACAGTCCTGCTGAGGGCACGTGCGATTTCGGGGCATACATCATAGACCCTGACCCGAAGGGTGCGAACGTCCGGGATGCCCCGAACGGGAAACTTGTGCGGACACTGCCCTGGCAGCCTGACGACCCGGCTCTCATCATGGTGACGGTCACAGGTTTCAAGGGAAAGTGGCTTTCGGTTGTGCTTCACGACGGGACGAAGGGCTGGCTTTTCAGCGGGCTCGCGGGAATGAGCCTGCGCAACTACGCTCCCGGTGCTGTGGCTGTATTGAGGACACGGCCGGATGAAAATGCCCCTGCGGTGGGTGACATCTTCGGGGACGAAGAAGTCACTGTTCTGGGGGGAGAGGGGAAATGGGCTCTGGTGCAGTACAGGCACCCGAAGGGCCATGTGCTCACGGGATGGCTGGAGCCTGAAAAACAGTGCGACAACCCCTATACCACCTGCCCATGAGACGGATCACAGGAATTATCTGCCTGGCTGCGGGGATCGGCCTTTTCGCGTGGATGGCCGCGGATTACTTTTTGCTCGCCCGGCTGGCAGGGGAACACATCTTTCCGGAGTCAGGTGCACTGATCTGGCTGCAGGGCTTCGGATGCGCCCTTTTCTCTCTCCCGGGAGGGATAGCGCTGGTTCTGACTGCTGCGGGCCTGTTGCTGAAAAAGAAGACTTCACACTGAAAAGGAGGCTGAACGATCGATGAAATATCTCATCCCCCTGCTTGTACTTTGCGGACTGTTTTTTCCCGTCTGCTCTCCCGGTGATGCCGCCGACGTGAAGGACCTGGTGAGAGAGGCGAACACCCTTTTCCGGAGCGCGGACAAGGACTTCATGTCCGGAAAACTTGACAGCGCCTGGGAGACGGTACAGAAGGCAAAGGAAAAAATTGGGGAGGCGAAGACCGCCGACCCGGGCAACAGCCAGGTGACGTCCCTGGAGAAGAGGATCGACCAGCTCGCTGAGAAAATCGAAAAAAGAAGGGCGGGATCTTCAGGAAGCGGCTCCCCGTCTTCAAAGCCCGCCGCGGGAACTTCGGGGGAGAAGCCGAAACGCCTGCCCGCTACTGCCGGCAGGTATCTCATGGAGGCTGACAGGGCGCTGAAGAAGGCGGAAATGCTCCTTGGCCCCGACCGTGAAAAGCAGGATCCAGCCAGGCTGCCTCTCAGGGTGAGGGAGGCAGTCACCCCGGCGGAAGACAACATGGGAAAACTCCTGTCCGAGTTCCCCGATTTCGCAGATCATCCTGACGTGACTCCGAAGAGAGAGCGCCTTGATGTCGTGAGGAAGGAACTGGAGGCCCTCGAAGGGGCTGCATCGGCATCCGCTGCGGACGCTGACGCAGCCAGGGCGGCCAGGGAGGCCGAGAGCGGGAAGTGGCTGAAGATCCTGAGACCCTTCGTGGCATCGAAGACAAACATGGAAGATGCTCCCTTCCTTGATCCGGAAAAAGAGATGATTTCCTACGCCGGATTCGACATCTGCGCCGAAGAGCTTGCAAAACGGCACCGTATCCACGGGGAGGCAGCAGCGGCGCTGGAGGAATATAGAAAGGCGGGGGTAACGGAACCGGTCGAACTGCTCATGGAGACGGAAAAGGAGATCGAACGGCGGCTGAAGGCGTTCTCTGAAAACCTCCTTGGGCTGGGCAGGCAGGCACTTGACGATGCGGATTCACAGCTTGCCCACGGAAGGGAGTTTGTTGCGGAGAATCTGCCGAAAGCCGAAAGGGGAGAGGATTTCAATATCCTGACCAGGGATGTCCTTGTAAGGATTAAAAATTCTATTGACCAGGCTGCGGTCTTCCTTCCTGAAGACGATCAGGGACTTGCGGTTTCCAGGGCCGGACTCGGGGAACTGGAGAAAGATGCCGCGGTACTGCGGGAAAGACGGGTGGAGAAAATTCGGATGCTGCCTGAGAAATTCTCGGGCCCCGAGAGAGATGAGATCCGTGCGGCCGCGCTGGCGGCAGCCGGTTCGGAACATCCCGGAGCGCAGGTTCTTCGTACCTCCATCGTTTCACCGTCCTGGAGAGAGGACTGGAGGTTCGAGGAAGGGGCCGACAGCATACTTAGGCTGACGGCTACACGCCAGGTGAACGTCCAGGCGGCAGCGAAAAAAGAGGATGGGGTCTTCCTTCTGACCATTGGCGTTTACAGCCGGAAAAACCCCGACTGGACATGGGGGCCCATGAAGGGATACGGAATGTTCTCCGACAGGATGCTCGAGGAAAACGTGGAGAAATAACGCTGAGAACCGGAAATGGCCGGGGATGTTTTCCCGGCCGTTTTTTTGGTGCTCTTATAAAAATCAAAATGAAGGGGTGTCATGATACTGGAACAGCGAATAAAGGGGGCGAGAATAAATCGCTGCGAAAGTTTTTGTTCCGGCAAGGGGCTTCATTTAAGAAGACCCTTGCCGGTTATTTTACTTGTTTTTTTTCAGAAGCAGCAGGAACGGAGAGACGAGCAGCAAAAGTCCTGAAATCCCATAGGGTGATGCTCCGGTGTTGCATCCTCCTTCAACAGCGCCTCCGGTATCCCTTACAACTTCTACTTCGCATTGTGCCGTGTATCCTCCGTCAAGTGTTGTTGCCGTAATTGTTGCCGTGCCGGGTGATTCTCCGAATATCTCTGCACTTGAATCGGCTGTCACTGACGAAAAGACTTTTTTGATAGAAGCTACAGAAACATTGCTGGACGTCCAAGTAACTGCTTTATTCGCTGCATCGGCAGGCCAGACTATCGCACCAAGAGTTTTCTTGTTGCCGACGAGAATGGAAAGAGAGGGGTGATCAAAAGTGACCCCGGTTACCGGGGCGCTTCCTGACCTGACTACAACGTCGCAGTATGCGGTAAATCCTCCGTCCACCGTTGTCACGGTGATTCTGGCATTGCCTGGAGACATGCCGGTAACCTGCCCGGTTATATCTACCGCAGCGATGGAGCTATTGCTGGACTCCCAGGTAACATGCTTTCCGGATGCGTTGGACGGGGTTACCGTGGCAATAAGCTGTGAGGTCTCTCCTACGGTGAGGGAAAGAGCTGTTTTGTCGAGAGAGACACCGGTGACCGGAACGACAGGTGTTTTGACCTCCACATCGCAGTATGCGGTAAATCCTCCATCGACAGTGGTGACGCTTATTCTTGCAATGCCCGGTGCAATTGCGCTGACCTGTCCTGTGATATCGACTTCCGCAATGGAATTGTTACTGGATTGCCATGTTACATGTTTATCATCCGCGTTTGATGGAGTTACTGTAGCAACAAGGTTTGAAGTTTGCCCCACACCCAGTGAAAGAGCAGTCCTGTCGAGGGAGACCCCGGTGACCGAAACAACAGAGGTTTTGACCTCCACGTCGCAGTATGCGGTAAATCCTCCGTCCACCGTTGTCACGGTGATTCTGGCATTACCCGGTGACATACCGGTAACCTGCCCGGTTATATCGACTTCGGCGATGGAATTATTGCTGGAAACCCAGCTTACATGTTTTCCTGTTGCGTTCGGAGGGGTTACCGTGGCAACAAGCTGTGAGGATTGTCCGACACTTAATGAAAGGACTATTTTGTCTAGAGAAACACCAGTGACAGGAACAACAGAACTCATGACTTCCACGTCGCAGAAGTCAGAAAAGCCACCGTCAACAGTAGTGACTGTGATCCTGGCAGTTCCAGGCGAAACGGCACTGACTGTACCGGCGACATTAACAGAAGCAATAGAACTGTTGCTTGAAGCCCAGGTAACATTCTTCCCGGTGGCGTCAGGTGGAGTCACTGTCGCGACAAGTTCTGAGGTCTGCCCGACACTGAGTGAAATGGCGTGCGTGTTGAGAGAAACGCCTGTGACAGGAACAACCGCTGTCTTAACTTCTACATTACAGTAAGCGGTGAACCCTCCATCGACAGTGGTGACGGTGATCCTTGAAGTTCCCGGTGAGGCAGCTTTGACTATTCCGGTGATATCAACAGCGGCGACGGAAGCATTGCTGGACTCCCAGGTAACATGCTTTCCGGATGCGTCGGTTGGGGAAAAAGAGGGTATAAGCGTATATGTTTCTCCCATGCCAAGAATAAGCGCAGTTTTATCAAGAGAAATTCCTCTTACAGGAATCGTAGGAGCACTGACCGATACGTAAGAGGAGGCAACGAAACCTCCGGTGTTCGTGGTTGCTGTAATTACAGCGCCACCTGTTTTGAATGCCGTAACCTGCCCATTTTGATTGATCGTGGCTATTTCCGGATGGTCCGATGCCCAGGTGAAGGTTTTATCATCCGCGTCTTCTGCAATAACTGTGGCGACAAGCGTTCCGGTTTGTCCTATCTCAAGCCCAAGATTCTGAAGATCGATAGTTATTCCTGTAACAGCACCGAAAGCCGGACCAGCAAAAAAGACACATAGCATAAACAATGAAACGAGGATCCCCTTTTTCAAAAAACTCACCATCCCTTCATTTTGCAGATATTTTTATGTGTTTTTTCATTGTTGATTCGTTGCGTCTGCTTGGGAGAACAGAATTATTATGGGATGAATAAGACTTTTTATATCACATGGATATTATGCAATAAAAAGTCACTGTTGTCCAACGTGTACTTCTTTTTAATGCCGGATATTTGCGAAAAATAACTGTTACCCAGGGGAAAAAAGGAATCCTGCTGAGGAACTTCAATTCCTCAAGATTTTTCATGGTATCTGAAGCTGATTTGACTTTTTATCTCCTCCCTGCCCAAATACAGACTGGTCCTTGACGGACGGTACGGTTACGGAGTTGACTTTTTTCACTCCATAAGAGATAGTTTTGTCACAAATGGATGTATGATTTTTCTGTTCAACTTTTTGCTTTTCTTCTGCCGCTGCAACAGGGGGAACTGTTCAGAAACGGTTTCTCCTGGATCCGGAACACAACGCCGGGATGGCCCGTCCGGGCTGTTTCCGGCCTTTCAGGAAACAGAGGGGGAGGTGAGAAAAGGGAACTCCCGTTTCTGATATATGAAGGCCTGAAAAACATAGGTGCTTTCAGGAACTCCATCGGCGAAACACTGTATCTGGTCATGAAAGGAGAAAATGTATATGAAGAAAATTGCTCTTATTGCGGTACTGGTCATCCTTGTCTCTCTTGTCCTGTCTGCGGGGGCATTTGCGGAAAAAAAGCCCGAGTTTACCCTGAAACTCGGACACCTTGCCAACGCCGAACACACGTGGCACAAAGGCTGCCTGAAATTCGCCGAAATCGTCGAACAGAAGACCGGCGGAAGGGTCGTTGTCCAGGTATTCCCCAACGAGCAGCTCGGGAAGGAAATGGAAGTCATCGGCAACATCCAGTCCGGCATCGTCGACATGCTCATCACCGGCGAATCCATGATGAACTGGGCTCCACTGTGCGGCCTCATCGCCGTTCCCTACATGATCAGGGACTCGGCCCACATGGAGAAGATCGTCGAGGGTGAGGTCGGTCAGGCCATCGAAAAGGAAGTCATCGAGAAAGTCCGCCTTCGTCCGGTGTCGTGGTTCGAGCGGGGTGCCAGGAACCTCACGTCCAACAGGGAGATCAAAAAACCTGAAGACCTGAACGGCCTGAAGGTCAGGGTCCCCAATGTGCCCCTTTTCGTGGCCACCTGGGAAGCCCTCGGCGCGAAGCCCACGCCCATGGCCTTCTCCGAGGTGTTCACCTCCCTGCAGCAGGGGATCATCGACGGCCAGGAGAACCCCTACGACCTGATCAAGAGCGCCAGCTTCTTCGAGGTCCAGAAGTTCGTCAACATGACCGAGCACGTGCGCGGGTGGATCTACCTCGTCATCGGCGAGGAGAAGTTCCAGAGCATGCCGAAGGACATCCAGGACATTATCCTCGAAGCGGGCAAGGAAGCCCAGGTCTACGAGCGGCAGCTCTTCAGGGCCGAGCAGAACCAGCTTGTCCAGGACCTCAAGGACAAGGGAATGACCTTTGTCGAGGTTGACAAGGCAGCCTTCATGAAGGTCGCCGAGCCTGCAGTCCTGAAGTTCCTTTCCCCGGAACTCCAGGAGATGTACAAAAAGATCGTCGCCATCCAGTAGCAGCCGACATGACCCCGGGGACCCTGAACGGCCCCGGGGTCGTTATCCTTGGTGAGAGATGAGGAATGGCAGTCATGAGAAAACTTTGGTCGCTAATCGGCCGCGTGCTTGAGATCGGTTCCATCCTTTCATTCCTCGGCCTGGTGGCGGTGGTGCTTCTCCAGGTGTACGCCAGGCTCTTCCTGCCGAAATCACCTCACTGGACGGAAGAGGCATCCCGGTTTCTCTTCATCTACACGGTGAGTTTCGCCTCGGGGCTGGCCATCAGGGAACGGGCCTTCGTGAACGTGGACGTGTTCACGAACATGCTGCCGCAGGCCGCGCAGCGATGGCTCCAGATCCTGCTGGACTTTCTTGTCGCGGCGTTCATGGCCGTGGTGTTCTACTATTCGCTGAAGAACCTGGGGATCGGCAGAATGCAGACATCGGCGTCCCTCCGCGTTCCCATGCACTACATTTTTGCGTCCATGTCGATCCTGTCGGGAACAGTGGTCCTGTATTCGATGGCGTCGGTTTTCAGGGACGTCCGCCTTGCCGCGGGGGGAGGGAACTGATATGGTGGCCGCACTTTTCATCGTCTTCCTGGTGCTTCTTTTTCTCGGTCTGCCCATAGCCTTCTGCCTCGGAATCTCATCCCTCGTCTACCTGTGGATGGCAGGCATCCCGCTCATGGTGATCCCGCAGAAAATGTACTCGGGCATTGATGTTTTCGTGCTCCTCTGCATTCCCGGATTCATTCTCGCGGGCAACCTCATGAACCGGGGAGGGATTTCGGACAGGATCATCGGATTCTGCAACGCTCTCGTCGGCCATATCCAGGGCGGGCTGGCCCAGGCGAACATCGTGGCCTCCATGATTTTCGCAGGCATCTCGGGAACGGCGGTGGCGGACACGGCCAGCCTCGGCGCCATCCTCATCCCCGCCATGCAGAAAGAAGGCTACGACGTGGACTTCTCCTGTGCGGTCACCGCGGCGTCGTCCACCATCGGTCCCATCATCCCCCCCAGCATGCCCATGATCATCGCGGGAACCCTGACCGGACTCTCGGTGGGAAGGCTCTTTATCGCAGGCGCCATTCCTGGACTGCTCCTCGGGTTCGGCATGATGATCGTGACACATTTCATCGCGAAGAAGAGAAACTACCCCAAGGGTGAAAAAGTGCCCCGCCGCATGCTTTTCAGGGAGTTTTGCGGGGCTTTCTGGGCCCTCATGCTCACGGTCCTCATCCTCTACGGCATCGTCGGCGGCTTTTTCAGCCCCACCGAAGCGGCCATGGTGGCCTGCCTCTACGCCGTGGTGGTGGGAATTTTCGTCTACAAGGACCTTTCATTCCGTGATCTTCCCATGCTGCTCCTCGAGGCCTCGATCACCACGGCGTCCATCATCGTCCTGGTCGGGCTGGCGAACCTTTTCGCGTGGATATTGACGAGCGAACAGATCCCCCAGATGGTGGCGGATTTCCTCCTGGGGATAACGAAGAACAAGTACCTCATCATCCTGATGATCAATATTCTGCTGCTCTTCGTGGGGACCTTCATGGAGACCATTGCCGCGCTGCTGACCCTCTTCCCCACGCTGCTCGCGGTGGCCCTCCAGGTGGGCATCGACCCGATCCACTTTTCCATGATCGCCGTTCTGAACCTCATGATCGGGCTCACCACGCCTCCCGTGGGAGTGTGCCTCTTCGTGGCGTCGAGCATCGGCAAGATCTCCATCAGCCGGATCGCCATAGCCAACATACCCTACCTGCTCGTGAGCATCTTCGTCCTGGGGCTTGTGTCCTACATACCCGCCATTTCGACCTGGCTGCCGAACCTGCTGTTCGGAATGTAGTCTTTCTGCGGGCACCCCGGATGCGGGACCTGATAAAAAAGGGGCTGCAGGCGATTTCGCCTTCAGCCCCTTTTTTTTCAGCCGAGGTATTTCCGAAGGGTGCCCCTCACGGCGCCCGGGCCGGCGGTCATCTCGGCGAAAAAGCCTTCTATCTTCTCTCCGAGACCGGCCTCGTACAGATCCACGGTGAAGATTCCCCGGTCGGAGAGGATGGGGCGGAGAACCCCTCGGGCCGACTCCGGTTCCCCGAGGCGGACCGGTGCGAGCAGGGGCCTGAGGGTTTCCAGGAGAGGATCGGGGCTCAGGGGCATATCTCCGCCCCTGTCGTCCAGCCCCATGAGGTACCGGCACCAGGCGGCCAGGGTCAGGGGAATGAAGGTCAGGCCCGCAGGATCCAGCCCTTCCCTGTCCCTGTAGGCCCTGATGGTGCCCCCGAACCGGATGCCCACCTTCTGGGAGGTGTCCATGGCGATTCTCTGGGGGGCGTCGGGGATGTTCGGGTTGGGGAGCCGCTCCTCGATGACCTCCCTCAGGAAGTCGAGAGGATGGATGATGCCGGGGTCCTCCGCCACGGGAAGTCCCTCCACGTAGCCGATTTTTTCCACCAGCCGCTTCAGGTCGGGGTCCTTCATCTCGTCGGCGATGAGGGTGTACCCCAGCAGGCAGCCGAAGACCGCCAGTGCGGTATGGAGGGGGTTCAGGCACGTTCCCACCTTCATCCTCTCCACCCGGTCCACCGTCTCCCGGTCGGTGAAGTAGGCACCGGCAAGCTCCAGGGGCGGCCGCCCGTTGGGGAAGTTGTCCTCGATGACGAGGTATTCGGGGCGCTCGGCGTTCACGAAGGGGGCGATGAAGGAGTGCTTTTCGGTGCGGAGGGTGTCCCCCGTCCCCAGCCCTAGGGCATTGAGCCGGTCCCGGACCCTCTCCGAAGGGCGGGGGGTGATCTTGTCGATCATGGTCCAGGGAAAGGACACCTTTCCCGACTCCCTGAGCCACCGGACGAATGTCTCCTCCACCAGGCCGTTTGCTGCCCAGCCCCTGGCGATTTCCTCCAGGGATGCCTTCAGCCGGTCCCCGTTGTGGGCACAGTTGTCCATGCTCACGAAGGCCAGGGGAAAACCTCCCGCCGTGAATCGGGCATAGGCGAGGGCCGCCGTCTTCGACATGGCGTGTCCGGGTGCCGAGGGCCCCTTCTTCAGGTCTTCGGCGATCTCGGGGGAATACGTTCCCGAAGGTGTCTTCAGGCTGTAGCCCTTTTCCGTGATGGTGAAGCTGACCATCCTGAGGGAGGGCGCACGGAAAATTGCCTGAAGCCGTTCCCAGTCCGTTTCACAGGCGGGGTCTCCGGCAAGGGTGGTACAGATGCTGGCCACCACCGTCATGTCCAGCCTTCCGTCCGGTTCCATGATGACCGCCAGGCTCAGGTTGTCGAAGGGGGTGTACATGGTCCCGATGGTCTGCCAGTCGTAGGTCTTGACGGCGATGATGCCTGTTTTCGCATGTCCTGCGTCGAGGAGTTTCTGCTGCATCAGCGCGGGAAACACACGGAAAATGTTCCCCGCCCCGAAATGGACCCATTCCGGCGTTTTTTCCGTTTCCCGTACCATGGCGACTATGTCGAAAGCGGGAAGGGCGATGCCTGCCTTTTCCCAGGCCCCCCTGTCCTTCAGGCCGTT